>ERZ836877.132-NODE-132-length-125566-cov-7.486300_pt1 | contig 125566 bp, 96 predicted proteins | sample MGYA00519469_ERZ836877 | MGnify/ENA primary metagenome ERZ836877 (study PRJEB31850, sample SAMEA3708809) | human gut metagenome | biome: human gut; feature: human-associated habitat; material: faeces | place: China | collected 2014 ...
AATTGCGCAACTTTTTCATTTATAGATTTTTAGATTTTTAATTCAACCAACGAGTATCTGATATCAATTTCTTCGGCATAGAATGGTTTATCCTTGGTGCCGCCTGCAGCCTGCATCATATCTCGTTCGGAAACCGGAATTCTAATGATCTTGTAGTTTTTCGAGGCTCGGTTTATCTGATATTTGCGGCAATAGGTGATTATTGCCGGATGCCGGATATGTTATCTTCGCTGCTCTTCACCCTGGAAATAGCGGCAGCCTTTTATTTTTTCTATTCTGTTTCACAACGATTCACGCATGCGCACCTCGGCAGAGCTGTACATCTGCTGTGCTCTTCCACCTTCTTCATATATGCCTTCCACCAGTGCTTTTGCTCGATCAATGACAAATTTTGGATTTATATCTTTGGCTACGACACAATTATCGGCTCGTTAGCAGCATTTTTGGCATCTTTTATCTCACTTGTTGCAGCCTCCCTCCTGGCCTATGTCCTACTGCGAAAAATCGCCCCACGCCTCCTCGCCCTCCTCACCGGCGACCGCTCGGCGCCAAGCCGCCGGCACTAATTTCTGCCACAATCATGTGTCCACGCTCCGTAGTCATCTGCGAGCGGTCAGAAAGTCAGGCCGGTGAGAGCGTGCAGGAACCATGTGGAGATCTGCACGTAGATGATGATGCCTACGATGTCGTTGGAGATCTGAATGAACGGCCCGGTGGCGAGGGCCGGGTTGATGTGAAGTTTCTCGAGGGTAAGAGGTACGACGGTGCCGAGAATCGAGGCGAACATCACCACGACGAAGAGCGATACGGCCACGGAGATGGTCACGGCAAACTCGCCGGGCATAGTTATGAGATTGTAGACAAATACGACGGCCGACATTACGGTGGCGTTTAGCAGGCCGATGAGTATTTCCTTGCCGAGCTGTGTGGCGAAGTTCTTGATGTCGAGGCTGCCGTTGGCGAGACCCTGCACCACGATTGCCGACGCCTGTACGCCTACATTACCGCCCGTTCCGCCGATGATGGGAATGAATAGCGCCAGAGCCGTCACGGCCTGAAGCTGTTCTTCGAACGATCCGAGAATGACCGACGCCAGAAGACCCGAGGCTATGCCTACGAGCAGCCAGGGAATGCGCGCCTTGGTCTGGGCCAATACGGAGTCATCGGCATCGACGTCGCTCGAGATACCCGAGGCCAGCTGGTAGTCGCGTTCGCTTGCCTCGCGCACCTGATCCATGACGTCGTCGACGGTAATGCGTCCGAGAAGGCGTCCGATGGAGTCGACCACGGGCATCGCCACGAGGTCGTATTTCTCGAAGTCGAGGGCAACTTCGTCGATAGGAGTGTCGGCCTTGACGCTCACGGGATCGGCCTCCATCACATGCTTGATTTTCGACACAGATGGGTGAGTGAGCATTTTTTTGAGCGGGAAAGTGCCGCGCAGGCGATAGTCGTTGTCGACCACATAGACGTAGTATATCTCGTCCATATCCTCGGCCTGCAGGCGCATCTGCTTGATACACTCGGGCATGGACCAGTTTTCGTTCACCACTATCATCTCGGTGCCCATGAGGCCGCCGGCGGTGTCTTCGTCGTATTTCAGAAGGTCGATGATGTCGCCGGCCTGCTCAACGTCGTCGATGTGGCTGAGGATCTCGTCGCGTTCCTCCTGGTCGAGCTGCTGTATGAGGTCGACGGCGTCGTCGGTGTCGAGGTGGTCGATCTGTTTGGCGATCTCCTCCACGGGCATGGCGTTGAGGAGCTTGAGACGGTCGTCTTCGTCCAGCTCCATGAGCACGTCGGCCGCCTGTTCCTCATCGAGAAGCTTGAACAGATATTCGGCCTCCTCAAGGTCGAGGTTGCGGTAGAGTTCGGCGATGTCGGCTGGATGCAGCGAGGCCAGCTCGGCTTTGGCGCGCTCTTTGTCGTCGGCCTTTATGATTTCGGCCATGTGGTCGAGATACTCTTCGGTAAATTCTTTCATACGGCGGCGTTTTTACGGGCGGCCTCGACGGCGGCACTGAGTTCGATGAACTGTTCGACCGACAGCTGCTCGGGGCGCATGGCGGCGTATGGCACTGCGGCTGCATCGGCACCGGGCGGAAGAAGGCTTCGCACGGAGTTGCGGATGGTCTTGCGCCGCTGTCCGAAGGTGGTTTTGACCACGGTCTTGAAAAGGGATTCGTCGACGCCGAGACTCTCGCGGCCGTTGCGTGTGAGGCGCACGACGCCCGATTTTACTTTGGGAGGCGGATTGAAGACTTTCTCGCTTACGGTGAAGAGATATTCCACGTCGTACCATGCCTGAAGAAGCACGCTGAGTATGCCGCGGGCTTTGGTGCCGGGAGCGGCAGCCAGACGTTCGGCGACCTCGCGCTGGAGCATGCCGCTGCAGCAGACAATACGGCGCCTGTAGTCAAGTACGCGGAAAAATATCTGAGATGATATATTGTAGGGATAGTTGCCTATTACACAGAAATCGGCCGTACCCGGGAAGAGATCGTCAAGATCCATCTGCAGAAAATCGCCTTCCACGATACGCGGCCGGGGCTCGGGAAGATGAGTCTTGAGCCAGTCTACGCTCTCGGTGTCTATTTCGGCAAGGGTGACTTTGTCGGCGGAGTGTTTGTCGAGCAGGAACTGAGTGAGGACGCCCATACCCGGCCCGATTTCAAGCACGTCGAGTCCGCGATATGTGTCGAGAGTAGATGCAATACGGTCGGCCACACCAAGATCGGTGAGAAAATGCTGTCCAAGGGCTTTTTTAGGCTTTACTCCGCTCATAGTCACTTCAATTTATCAAAGGACAAAATTAGCAAATTCCACGGCTATAGGCAAAAAAAATTGCGGGCACCGGATCCGGCGCCCGCAATGCGGTGTGTATGTCAGTGTTTTCGGAAAGCGAGTAAGAGAACGTAGGCCGCACAGAGCCATAGAGGAATGAGGCTCATGGTGAGGCCTCCGGCGTCGGCTGCCAGACCCATTACAGGCGGTATGAGCGCGCCTCCGGCGACACCCATTATCATCAGGGCCGAAACCTCGTCGCTCTTGCCGGGAGCCGTCTCGAGGGCGAAAGTGAAGATGATGGAGAATACGTTGGCCCACATTGCGCCGATGACTACTATCAGCGTACCCAAGGTCCAGAGACCGTCGGTGAACATGAATACTGTCATGGCTGCGAGAGCAACCACGATCGTGATTTTGAGGAAGTCCGAGGGGCTTGTGCGTGCCAGAATGACGGCTCCCGCGAGGGCGCCTATGGTTCGGGCGAAGAAATAGAGGCTTGTTCCGAATCCGGCTTCGTGCAGCGGCAGCGCACAGCGCTCCATCATAAGCTTCGGAATGGCCGTATTTATACCTACGTCCAGGCCTACGGCACACAGAATGCCGCAGAACAGCATAAGTATTTTCTTGTTTCCAAGCAGTTCGCGGACGGAGGCGAGCGAGGTGCTCTGACGCTCGTCGGCAGCCGGATTATCGGCTTTTACGGCAAGAAAGAGCCATATCAGCGACAGAACGGAAGCCACGGCATAGACGGGGAAGATGAGTTTCCAGTCGCCCCATGCAGCTGCGACGCAGCCTGCGAGTACCGGACCCAGCATCGACGAGATGGCTTTGATGAACTGGCCGAGGGTAAGCGTGCTCGCCACTTTGTCGGGCTTGACGACTGCGGCCACCATAGGGTTGAGCGACACCTGAAGTATAGTGTTGCCAATACCGAGCAGCGCGAATGCCACAAGTACCATCGGGAAGCTGTAGTGCAGCACCGGCATGATCATGGCGGCTGCCGTCACGCCGAGCGATACGGCGACAGTGGCCCGGCGCCCGTGGCGTCCCATCCATATTCCCGTAGGAATGGAGAATAGGGCAAACCACACGAATACCATCATCGGCAGAGTGTTCGCCAGTGTATGGGAGAGTTCGAAATCTGCCTTGACATAGCTCGTGGCCACACCGACGAGGTCTACGAAGCCCATAACGAAGAATCCGAAGAGGAGAGCCGGCATGGCACGGCGCATTGTGCTGGTTTCAGTTTTCATAGTTGTCGCGTGGGGTTGAACTCATTTTTAGGTGCAGATGACCGCCGTCGGTGATCTTTTCGAGAGGCAGTCGCAGGGTCTTCATCTTCTCGCCGTTAAACGAGGCCTCGGCTACATAGATGTTGCTGTCGGAGTTGCCTTCGGTGGTGATGACGAATTCCTTGCCTTTGTGGTAGCGTGGCGACAGGCGCAGAGTGATCTTATCGAATTTGGGGCTGCCTACGGCCATATCGGGATTCTGACCCGCGAAACCTTTGACATCGAAGAGGCCCATTGAAGAAAGTACATACCATGCTCCGAGCTGGCCCTGGTCCTCGTCCTGTCCGTAGCCGTAGCCGTGTATGCCGTCGACGCCGTAGAAACGGTCGAGGATCGCACGCACCCATTTCTGGGAGAGGGACGGGCGTCCCGACTCGTTGAATAGCCACGAGATGTGGAGACATGGCTGGTTGCCCTGATTGTAGAGTGTCTGGAGACCGGCGAAGGCCCCTACTTCGGTGCCGCCGCTGAAGATTTTGTCCTGTGATACGGTGAAGATGCTGTCGAGGCGCTCGTTGAAGCGGTCGCGGCCTACCTTGGCTATGAGCCGGTCGGCCTGATGGGGCACATAGAACGTATATTGCCATGCGTTGCCTTCCTGGAATCCGCGCCACACCTGCATGGGGTTGAAGTCGTCTATGAATTTTCCGCCGGCAAGACGCGGATGCATGAATCCCGCCTCGGGGTCATAGATACGTTCCCAGCCTCCGGCGAGCCAGTCGAGCTGCTTGCAGTGTTCGGTCTTGCCGAGGCTGCGGGCGAGCTGCGATGTGGCCCAGGAACTGTAGGAATATTCAAGGGTGTGCGACGCCGAGAACATGAATTCCTCTTCGAAACCGCTGCCTGCGTCGGCGTGAGGCACATATCCGTATTTCACGAATTTGTCGGTATCGGATTTTCCGGCTCCGAAAGGACGGTTTTCGCCGCAAAGTTCGTTTTTGAGACATGCCTTGAGGGCGAGGTCGGTGTCGAAGTCGCGTATTCCGGCATGATAGGCGCCCGAGATGATGACCGGCAGAAGATTGGTGCCGACTCCCGACACATAGCGCGAGGCGGCGAGACCGTCGCCGAGCCATCCGCTGTCGGCGAATACGCGCAGATGTGTGCTCACATAGTCGGAGAAGTATTCGGGATAGGCGAGCGCCCATATCTGGGCCAGATTCCACTGGGCGCCCCAGGCCGCGTCGGTGTTGTAGAAGTTATACTCGGGCTTGCCGTCGGCTGTCATCGGAATATAGCCGACAGAACCGTCGTTGCGCGGGTATGCGCCGTTGATGTCGTTGGCCAGACCGCGGCCGAGAATGGCGTGGTAAAGGCCGGTATAGAATTTCACCTTGTCGGTCTTGTTGGGCGTCTCGACGGTGATGCGGCTGAGCATCTCTTCCCATGTCTCGGCCGCCTTGGCTGCCGCGGCGTCGAAGCCGAGGCCCTTTGTCTCGGCCAGACGGTTGAGACGGGCATTATCGACCGATGTATACGACAGACCGATCTTCACAGTCACAGGAGTGGCTTCGCCATCGGTGTCGAAAGTCAGATAGAGACCGGCACCGGGCCCTTGCGCTATTTTTGCGCCGGGATTTTTGTTTTCGCCGTTGAAAGTGCCGAATGCGGCAGGCTTCCGGTCGACGACAGCCGAGAAATAGATCGGTACCTCGGCTCCGGCCTGATATTTTTTCACATACTCTGGCAGTGTCACCACATATCCTTCTATCGAGCCGTCGAAGCGTAGTTCCACCCTGGCATCGGCCACGGCGCCGCTCTCGCCCTGGCGGTTGCCTATGTCGAACAGAATATGGTTATCGCTTCCGGCGGGAAATGTGAAGCGTTCGTATGCGGTACGGTCAGTGGCTGTCATTTCGGCGAGAATGCCGTATCTTTTGAGCAGTACGGAGTAGTAACCGGGACGCGCGGTCTCGTCTTCGCGGTCGAAGAAAGAGCGGAAACCTTTTCCTTCGGTGTTGTCGACCTCGCCGTGGACGGTGACGAGCTCGCCTTTGGTAGGCATGAGCGATATTCCACCGAGCTGAAATTCATGGATGCACGGGAAACCCTCGATGCTCGATTCGCGGTAGTCGTAGCCCGAGGCTTCCCAGCCCTGGGCGTTGCCGAGATGGCCGTTGGTCGACGGGCCCGGTTTGGCCATGCCGAAAGGCAGCGCTCCCGGGGCGATGTGGAACCAGCGGCAGTGTGCCGTGCCTATGCGCGGCTCAACATACTGGCTCACGTTTTCGGCCATAGCCGAGGCTGCAAGTCCGAGCAGCGCTGTGGCCAGAAATATGCGCGGTGTTTTCATAATATCGTATTCTTGGTTTTTAAATTATTGATGGCGAAGTGATATGCACCCATTGAAATTGCAGCCGGCGCGCCCATGCGGCTTACGGCGACGCCGGTTTTCTTGGCCCTGCGGTAGGGAACGGCGCGGGATGTGCCCGGCACCGCTATCATTTCCGTATCGTCGGCGGCGAAGAGCGCGAACTGCGCGGGATCGTCGAGATCGTAGACCTTCGCCTGCATTCTGCCGATGGAAGTGCCGTCGAGAAGCCGCAGTGCGGAATTCATTTCTGCGACGAGGGCCGGTATTATGTATTTGGCCGCTCCGGCTACTCCTCCGCCGACAGCTATAATGCCGTCGATGAGCGTTGCGGCTGTGGCGAGTGTGGCACCGGCGGCTTTGCCGAGGCGTCCGAAAGAGGCCTGGGCAGCGGCGGCATCGCCGTCGGCATCACCTTCTGCAATTCTGAAAATATCGTAGGGAGTAAGTTCGCGGCAGTCGCCCGAAAGAGTCTTGTAGACACGCCGCACGGCTCGTATGCTTACCGATTCTTCGGCTATGCACCCGGTTTCAACAGAATCGGGCAGACACCATAGGTCGCCCCCGGTACCGTTGTCTCCGAGAAGCAGTCGCCCGTCGATTACGGCGCCTCCGCCGAAACCCGTGCCGAGAGTCACGCCGATGAGATTGCGATACTGCCTGGCCGAGCCGCTTTCCTCGAGCCGACGGTTCACTTCGGGTAGAACTCCGGCGGTAGCCTCGCCGTAAGCGAACAGCTTGCCGTCGTTGTTGATGAATACGGGTATGCCGAATTTGTCCTCGAGTATTGGGCCGAGTGGTATGCCTCCGCGGAATGACGGGAAATTAGGCAGATCGCCTATTATGCCCGCGGGATAGTCGGCAGGCCCCGGAAACGCGAAACTGATGGCCGCCGGAGTGCTGTCGAGACTGTCGCGCACGCGGCTGAAACCGCTTATGATATTGTTAAGACACGCGTCCAGACGGTCGGCACATGCGGGCAGTACTATGGACTCAGCCACACTGCGTCCTCCGGCCATAGCCGAAAAGACGAAATTTGTACCGCCGGCGTCGAGTGTGAGTATGGTTTTCATCGCAGGAGATTATGAGGAGGGGTGTTAGGCATGAAAGCGGACGAATGCTTTGATGGTGCCACAGCGCTTGCCTTCGGAGGGGCCGTGAGGACGGATGGTGTATTCACCGATCGCGGCCGGTACGATAAATGTTTCGGCATAATGCACTATGAATGGCTCAAAGGCGCCTGTGGGGCTTTCTACGATCAGTTCGTCGCCCTCGATGACATTCAGTACGTTCACACCGTCGCCCGTGCGGTGTGTCACAGGGCCGGTAAACCAATGGCGTCGTGTCTCGATAAATTCATTCTCGTGCAGCCCTGTGCGTTCCTCGCGCCAGCCGTCGCCTTCGGCAACAGGCTCCACACGGTTGATGAACCGGCTGGAAATTAGGTCTGTCTGACGCTCCCACTGGATCACCTGCGAGCCGTGGCCGATATTGATCGGACGGGGAAGTCCGTCGAGGCCGAGGCGCCCCCAGTCGTAGAGCTTGAATGTGAAAATGCTCGGTGTGGCGCTGATTTCCAGCACCATCGCTCCTGCACCGGAGCAGTGGATCGTGCCGGCGGGTATGAGATAGTGGTCGTGTTTCTTAGCGGGCCATTTATTGACGAAGCGTTCGGCGTCGAATGGCTCGCCTGTGTCCTGACTATGGTTGAGTGCGGCGATCATTTCATCGGGATCGACACCGGTCTTCAGTCCGAGATATACTGTGGCGCCCTCTTCGGCGTCGAGCAGATAGTAGCTTTCGTCCTGGGTATAGGGAATGCCGAATGTCTCGCGGATGTATTGTGTGGTCGGATGAACCTGCAGGCTAAGATTGCCGCCTCCGATGGTATCGAGGAAATCGAAGCGTATGGGGAAATCCTGTCCGAATCGGGCTTCAACCGGTGCGCCAAGCAGTCGCCTGGTACGGCCGAACACAAGATTGTTCGACGGCATTTCGAAGAGAGTGCCGTCAACATCGAGGTACAGGCTATTTTCCTCCGGAACGCAGTCGAAGCACCAGCCGTAGTTGGCCTGAGAGGGATCGAGACCGCAGACTTCTTTCATCCACTGGCCGCCCCAGGGGGCCGGATCGAAGAAAGGCACTACGCGGAAAGGACGGTTTACCGTCGCATCGAGACCTCTGGCGAATGTGGCGGCGTCGATCATCTTCGGATTGCCTTGCTCCACGCTGTCGATCCAGAAATCGACTTTGTCCATTATGCGTCGTTTTAGTGCGTCGCAGATCACCCAGTCGAGGAAATATCCGCGTTTATAGTGCAGTGAGGGTGCATCTCCGGCATTGTTCACGCCGATACCCGTCGTCTCGTGTCGCCGCGAGCGCATCTGTATTTCCCAGCGTGGCATATCGGCATATATGATGAGAGATGCTTCGGGAGCCACAAAAGCCGCTCCATGGCCGTAGACTATTGTAAGACCGACGGAATCGAATGAGAGCGCGTTGAGTTTTTCCTTGTCGAAAAAGTCGGCATATGTCAGTGTGTTGCGTCGTCCGAAAAGACGGTCGTCCGTGAGATAGGTATGAGTCATTGCAGCGATGTCTGCCGGATCGCGCATCAGATCGGCTGTGTCTACGAAGCGGTCGGCTCCAAGGGTGCTGAAAAGTTCTTTCAGTTCGGCATGGCGCACACCCTGGTAGCATTCTACGGCCCATATGCCTTTTGCAGCCTCACGGAGCGGGGCAAGGGCGGATATTATTTCCTCTTTGCCCCGCCATATATTTCCGGCTATTACTGTGGCCGGTTTTTTGTCGTAATTACTCTTTCTCATCGGTATTGATTGATTTCTGGCGCAAAGTTAGGGCGAATATAGGAAAAAAATATGTACTTTTGTGGCTAATGGCTTGGACTATCTTACTATGATACAGATTAAGGAGAGTTTTAAAGGACAGAGAGTGCTTGCTTTGCCGGATACTCTGCTCGACCAGCTGCGTTCTGACCCAGCGGTCGGCGGCTTATATGTTAGGAAAATAGGCTTTTTCCCTAAGGCCAAGTATCATAGTGTGGCCAAGCCTCAGGGCTGTTCCTACTCGTTGCTTCTGCACTGTATCGACGGTCAGGGATGGTATGAGACCGGTGGACGCAAGCACATTATTCCTAAAAACAGTTTTGTGATTCTTCCCGCCGGAATGCCCTATTCCTTCGGATCGGACAACAGCGATCCGTGGACAATTTACTGGGTGCATTTCTGCGGTACGCTCGCGACGCGTTTTGCCGACAGCGCTCCCGTGCGCGGAGCAGTCGAGCCGGCCGACAATTCCCGCATAAGCGAGCGTCTGAAGTTGTTCGAGGAGCTTTACGACGCTTTTTCGCAGGCTATGGTGCCTGGTTATCAGGCGTATGCATCGATGTGTCTGGGGCACTATCTGGCATCATTCACCATGCTCGAGCAATACCGTCATGTCGCCGGCCCCGCGGGAGGCGAGCGGCCGTTCATAAGCCGCGTCATGCACTTCATGGGGGAGAACGTACATCGTCAGCTCTCTCTCGAAGAGCTTTCGGCGCATTTCCACTATTCGCCTTCGCGTTTTTCGGCTATTTTCCGGGCAGAGACCGGCATGTCGCCTATGAGCTGCTTCCTGCGTACAAAAGTGCAGCAGGCCTGTGCCTATCTCGAGCTTTCCGATCTTAAGATAAATGAGATATCCCTGCGGCTGGGTATAACTGATCCGGCTTATTTCTCGCGTCTCTTCCACCGCACGATGGGCATGTCGCCTCAGGCCTACCGCAAGGAAAGCCGATGAAGAAGTTCGGGTCAGGATAGATTGTGATGATACATGTCTAAATCGCAGATGTCGTTTACTATTTTTTCGGCACATTCATCAAAGATGCACTCGTTATAATTTCCATTATAGATGATTCTCGGATGTATACCGTCGGCGTTAACCATTTCATAGTATAGCTCGCCGTTAGACATTCCCTCGTCGGATATAATATACAGTCTGAAACAGTTTGTCGCCCTTTTTAATAAGGTACATATGAAACTGATGATATAAGTTTCAGATTCTGTTAATTTTCTGGATATTAGCAATAAAACATATCCATTGCCATATATGTCGAAAAAATCCGGATCGACCAAATCGGGGGATCCTGTTTTGAAGAGATAATAATCGTTTATGTAATTTCCGGGTAGGATACATGTTTTATATGATCGGCCGATAAGTTTTTCGGCTACATGATCCGTTATATTATCTTCTGTCGACCATATATACATTGTCGACCGTCGGTCAAAACGTTTGATGGCCGCATCAATGTCTTCTTCGCTCCCATCAAGATTTATGGTTTCATAGGGGCGATTTAAGGATTTGATGAATTTGATCTCACGGCGCACCCATTCAGAATTTTGTGAATTTTCGCTATCACAAAGAATAAACCGGTCACGCGCTTTTATTTCACGTTTGATAAGGTCAAATATTTCCGCATCATCCTCAAGACATTTTAAGAAGAAAAGCAGCGGTTTGTAGTTTAACGACTCAAGTTTATTCCTGAGATTTATTACTTTTTCAAAATCTTTATTGGAGTGAGATACAAATACCCAGGCATTAGAGGAATCAATGCTGTTCATAAAAATTTTTATGCTGGTATGACAGATCCGACATCAGGGAAGAACCGTGAGTGGAGATGATTCGAGGCGGGGAAGGACGGCGATATGCAACCGTAGATCGTGGGCAGGGGCTATGGCCGACGGAGCTATTTCGACGCCGGCTTCCTCGAGGGCGTGACGCACGGCTCCGAGAGCCTTCTGGGGCGTGTTGTTGTCCTGGCTGAGATGGCACAGAAAGATGCGCCTGAATCCCGTCGCCGGTGTGACGGCGGCAAGATAACGAGCGGTATCGGCATTGTCCATATGTCCCGATGTTGAGGCTATGCGGGCTTTGAGATAGACCGGATAATGGCCGTTGCGCAGCATTTCGGCGTCGTAATTGGCTTCGATCATCAGATGACGGGCCTGCCTGATATAGTGGTCGGCGCGGGCTGTTATGGTTCCGGTGTCTGTGGCGATGACGAAAGATGTTCCGGCACATTCGATGAAGAAACCGGCGTTGTCGGTTCCGTCGTGGCTTGTCTCGAATGCCGTGATTGTCATCGGGCCTATGGTGAACGGAAATTCCTTATATATAGGTGCGTGGTAGTCTTTTATGCGTCGCGACATGCTGTGGCGCCGCAGCAGCCCTGTGAGAGCCTTGGGGGTGGCATAGAGACGCATGTGCTTGAAGCGCCTGAGGATCGCATAGGCGTATCGCACATGATCGCCGTGGTCGTGTGTGAGAAGTATGCCCTGTATTGTGGAGGGATCTATGCTGTTGGCCGCCAGTTCGGCCAAAACGCGGTTGTTGTCGCATCCGGCGTCAATGAGAATGCCGCACGACGGAGTGCCGACATAAGAGCAGTTTCCGCTGCTTCCGCTGCCGAACGACATGAACCGAAGTTTTTCGGGTAGTACCAGCTTTTCCGGGTCGATGGCCTCCAGCAATGAGTCTCCGGCCTCCTCGGGGAGGTCGAACAGTCCCGGCGAATCATCGGGGAAGCTTTTGAGACGGTATTTCTGGCGGCGGCGGGTCATGAGGAACGGTGCAGACGGTCAACTGTGATACAGGAGGAAGATAGCGGGGCGTTTGGCGTAGTCGGCGGTGTCCTTGCGCCACTGTGAGAGCGGCATTGTGCGTATGGACTGGGCAGGTCCCGTAAGATCGCATGCCACGCATAGGAGCATGTCGGGAGGAAATGCGGCGGAAAGTTCTTCGATAAGGCGGCGGTTGCGGTATGGCGTCTCGATGAATATCTGTGTCTGGCCGCGGCGTATGGCGCGTTCCATCTCTTTGAACGCCGTCGCGCGTTTGGCGCCGTCGAAGGGCAGGTAGCCGAGAAAGGCGAAACTCTGGCCGTTGAAGCCCGAGGCCATCAGAGATAGCAATATGCTCGACGGGCCGACAAGAGGCACTACTTCTATGCCCTTGCGGGCGGCTGCTGCTACAAGATCGGATCCCGGATCTGCTACTGCCGGACAGCCGGCTTCGCTGATGAGGCCCATGTCGTGGCCCTCAAGGGCCGGTTCGAGCATGGCGGGAACTGTGGCGGGGTCGGTATGCTCATTGAGCACATCGAAATGGAGCGAGTCGATGTCGATGGAACGGTCGCATGCTTTGAGAAAGCGGCGCGCGGTGCGTAATTCCTCTACTACAAAATATCGGACCTGTGACAGCAGGGCGATGTTGGCTGCCGGAAAAACCTCCTCTGGTTTTACCGGTGCTAAAAATGACGGAAAAAGATATAGTTTGCCTGCTGACATATAATGGTCGTTATTGTTGCAAAAATAGCAAAAAAATCGCACAGGTGCAACCATTGATTCTATTATGACTATAATTGTCGTTATAACAGCCAATAAAAAAGCCGCTTCCGTATGCGACGGGAAGCGGCTTTCTTCTATTTGGATAAGGGGGAATCAGCGCTTGATGACGCGGGCTGTGACTCCGCCGTCGGCCCAGGCTGCGACGAGGATATAGTGTCCTGCGGGGAGCGAGGCGACATTGATATCTACGGTAGCGCCAGTGGTGACATCGGTAGTCTCGGTGGCCACGGCCTTGCCGGCGGCATCATAGAGAGTGAACACGGTGTCGTCGGCATCAAAGCCGCAGAGGGCGTGGAGCACGTCTTCGACGGGGTTGGGCATTACGGTGAGCTGTGACGAAGATGCCTCTACCGACGAGATTCCGCTAAGATCCATGACCTTGACGGGTATCGTGGCCACAGCAGTGAGACCGTCGGGATCGGTCGCTGTTACGGTAGCCGCGATATTGCCGGCAGCCTTGCCGAAGAATATCACGCCGGTGGGAGTGGTATATGCTTCGGCGATATCACCGGTGACGGGGGTGAAGGCATAGGTGAGCTCGTCGCCGTCGGGATCGCTGAAGAGTTCGGCGAAGCTTATGACAGGCGATGTGCCGCCTACAGGAACTTCTACGTCGGCATGCTCGACAGCCTCGGGAGCTCGGTTGACATGCTCGACGGCATAGCGTACGGTAAACTCAGTGCTCTTGGAGGCTTTGTCGGCAGCCGTGATGACGAAGGCGTTGCCATCGGAGGCCTGGCCGAATTCAGGAGCTATCGCTACGTTGACGGTGACAGGTTCGGTGGCGCCGTTTACGGTCCATGTGCCTTCCTCACCTGCGGTGATGGTGGCGGCATCGCCTTCGGCAGCCTCGACGGAAGCAACCGTGGCCATGCCTGCGCCATCCTGGAAGGCGATAGTGTAGTCGTCCATGTCGGGATCGCTTACGGTGACGGCCACGTTGGTCGTCTGGCCTTCTTTGGCGTAGACTACGGTTTCGGGACCTGTCACTACGGGAGCGCCGTTGAGGTCAAGATATACGGGGAAGTTGACCAGGGGAGCGTTCGGGTCGTTCGACTTTATGACGAGGACGGCCTTGTTGCCTTTCTCGAGACGGGCGGCGGCCGGATTGATCTCCAGTTTCACCTCTGCGGTCTCGCCGGGTTCGACGTCATTTTCGCCGGCTGTCTCCACCAGAGAGATCCAGGGCTGTCCCGGAACGGTTTCGAGAGGTGTCATGATATAACCGAGCGAGCCGTACTGGTCGGTGAAGAGAGCGGCGACATCGAACCATCCGTAGGACTCATAGTATCCCATGTAGCGGTTAGGTTCGTAGGCGTCCTGCTTGCCGATGAGATATGCGGGAGCTGTCACGCCGGCGTCGAAGGTCGCTACCACGCAGAAGTCTTCGCCCGGGTTGAGGTAGACGCTGCGTTCGAGAGGTATCACGTAGAATTTACCTGAGGTACCGGCCTGTTCGGCGATGTGGAGGGTTCCGCGGGCGGCGATATTGTCGCCTGTAGGATCGGAACCGAGTACGACCTCGATGGTCACGGTATAGTCGGAGGCGATAGTGACGCCGTTCTCGCTTGTCGATGCCAGGGTGACAGGCATGTAGAGATGGCTCATGTTGAAGCCTTCGGCGGGTGCCGTGAAGTGTGTCGAGGCCTTGAACTTGTCATAGAACGAGTTCGAGCCGTAGTTATAGATGTTGCCCGTACCCGGTACGGCCGGATAGATCACGGCATTGCTGTAGCTGAAGTCCTGGGGAGTGTCGTAGAGATTGTCGGACGTGTCGAAGGGACGTACGGAAGCTATGCCTGCGGCAAGTATTCCGGCGTTTGCCTTGGTGTTGGCACTTACGGCCTTGCTCCAGGGTGTGATTCCGCCGCCGAGATCCTCTTCGGGTTCCTCGCCTACGCCCGAGGGATCGAGAGTAAGCGTATACGACAGTTTGTATTCGCCCTCGTTGCCGATGGTGAGGCTTTCTTTGATGATGGCGGTTTCGTCTGTGGCCTTGACTGCGATTTCATTGGCCGAGAGAGTCATGGCGGGTGCCGGGGTGACAATGAACTGTACGTTGACGGTCTTCTCGGTCAGATTGCCCTCCATGAGGTCAGCCTCCGATGTGGCATACTGGAAGGTGACGGGAACATCGTATGTGCCGGGTGTCATCCAGAATTCACATTCCATCATCGGGATAGAGAAGTCGATGCCGTCCTTTCCTACGGTGAGAGGCATGCCTTCCTGATACTGGCTCCACATCTTGTTGCCGGTGGGTTCGCCTGTGATCCAGTCGATTTCCGGCATGTTGGCCATAAGCATGAATACAGGCATTTCAATGTCGAACCATTCGTCGTAGATGGTCGGGCCGCCTACGGTGATGTTGGCGATGGTGAACTCTGCCGTGCCTTCGTTGCGTACGGAGAAGGAAGCAGCGTAGCATGCGCCCATCTGGACGAGCGGGTCGCTATAGTCGGTGCTGCGGAATCCGAGCACGTTCTCGAGGGTTATGTCGGCCGGCCATACGGGTTTGGCCTCACCGGTAAGGGTGATGTCGAGAGGTATGGCGATCTTACCGTTGCCGGGCATATTGGTGTTCATGGTCAGTGTGCCGGTATAGTTGCCGGCCATACGGCGGGTGTCGAAGTCGAGACCGATCGTCTCGCTCTTGCCCGGTGCGAGAGGCGACTCTACTACAGGCGAGAAGCTTACAGCCTGATTGAACTGTATGGTGCGTTCGGGGAGCTTGATGAAGTTTTCTCCGTCGAGATCGCAGATACCGCCGAGGCCGAAGATGTCGTAGATGATGGCGTTTTCGTCGGCACCCTTATACTGGAACTTGAAGCATCCGTCCTTTTCAAGGATTACCTGGAAGCATACGCCCATATTCATCGAGTTGCCGTATTCCATGAATGATACGACGGCACGGTCGTCGGTCACATAGTGATATGTGCCGGCTGTGCGGTTTTCGTCCATGGAGTGCAGACCCCAGTAGGGTGCGATGATATTGGTGTATATCGAGCCAGTGGGGAAGTCGGCCGGTGGTTCGGGCCATATTTTGTCGTTACGGCGCTCGGTGAAGGAGATGAAGCCGGTGTTGTAGATATACATCGTGTCGTAGAGCTTGCCGTAGAAGGGGAATGAGAAAGGCAGCTCGACGGCCACGAAGTCATTGAGCATGTAATAGGATATGCCGTAATGCTCGCCGAGGCCGTTGGTCTCGATGTCTTCCCATGCGAAAGTTACGTCCTGGGTGTCGAGCGACGACGAATAGCTGTACGATGTGGTTGCGTCTGCGTTGTCGGGCAGAGTGAACGAGGTCATGGCGTTGGGCGTGAGCGAATAGAGCAGTGTCTCGTTGCCCTTGTTGGTCACCGTGAGGTCTTTGTGCAGGGGCGTGAATGCCTCGACGGTCTCGGTGACTTCTGTGAGACTCAGTTCTGCCTCGGGACAGCCGATGACGGTAGCCTTGACGGTAGCCTTGACGGTGCCGGCGCTTGTGGTGATGGCTACGATGTCGGAAACGGCGCCTTCGGTGGCCGTAGGCACGGTCACGATGATGTCCTTGGCCATGCCGGCCTCAAGGGTGAAGGGAGTTTCGATATCGGTGCTCATCTTGCCGTTCTCAATACTTACTGCAGTCACTTCGAGAGCGTCGTGGCCGGTGTTCTTGAGGGTGACGGCAGCCTTAGCCTCGGCGGTGCGGAATACTTCGCCAAGATCGATGATGTCGTTTTCGAGTTCGGCTACAGGAACGAGGCTCTCGCCGGTGATCGTGGCGTCGAATCGTACGAAGGAATGTGCCGGTGCCGGATCGTTGGTCACGATGGCGAGGTTGTTGAAAGTCGCACCGGCGTTCATGTCGGGCGTAGCGGCTACAGTTGCGGTGATCTCGATGCTTTCGCCAGGTGTCACCATGCCGTAGGGTACGCTGAGAGCTGTGACGAAAGCGGGCTTGGGTGCTGCGAACTTCACGGCCGTGCCTGTGCCGAAGTAGTGGAAGCGCGAGTTGTCGGGAGTGACTTCCTGATTGCCCCAGTAGTCGGCCATGTCGGCTGATGTCACTACCACGCAGTCGGCGCAGTCGAGGTCGTTGATGGCGCAGAAGAGATTCGAACCGCTCTGGAACATGAAGTCGGGAGTATAGTCATCGTAGAATATCTCGATGTCGCCGTTGCTGGCAAGTGTCATATGGTAGCTGACAGGAAGATATTCCTTGTCGTATACGACTGCAAGCACGTCGATGAAGCGCACCACGAACTTGCCGTCGGCCTTGGCATATTCTACGCGCGAGTTCGGACCCATGCGCATTTGCGAGCCGTAGGCCGATATAAGGCCTGTGCCGCGAACACCGTTGGCGCCCGGGGTCAGCGGTGGCCAGAAGTTGTTTTCGTTGGGTACGAACATGAGGGCGCCGTAGCTCGAGATATATACTTTCTCGTAGTTCTGGCCGTAGTAGGGGAAGCTGAAGCCGAGCGATACGGGTTTCGACACATAGACATCGTCGGAGAACTGCGACGAGATGTCGGTGGCTCCGATGAGAGCCGGATTACCGTCGTATTCGAAGGGAGAATAGCCTTCAAGGGTAGATGATACCGTATAGCCGAATTTATGGTTCGCGGCTGTCTGGCCTTCGATCGTTTCGTCGGAGAAGCGCGGGAACACGAATTCGAGCGGATATTTGCCCTCGTTCTTTATCTTGAACGATACTTTCGAGGGTGCGGCTGCAACATCGAGGGTGCCGGCATCGACGGTAGCGGGGTCGAGGACGAGCTTGGCGGGATCGGTCGCCGCACCCTGTACGAGTACGCGCACTTCGCGGCCTTCGGCATCGGTGAATACTACCGTGCCGCTATGGCTGCCGCTGCTTTTGGGCGCGTAGGTGAGATCTACCTTGACGCGTGTGCGTGCGGGGAAACCCGACTGCACGTATTCGGGGCCCTTGAAGTGCTCGGATATGCAGCTGATCTTGTCCTGATAGATTCCGGCACCCCACTGGCTGCCCTTGAACGAGCCGTAGCCGCGGTTGTAGAGCTCGACGGAGAGTGTCTTGCTCTCGCCGACGAGCAGCGAGCCGAAGTTCACTATCTTGGGTGTGGCCACATCGGGTTCGTTGCCTTCGATAGTATATGTCATCGGCACGGAGTGCTGTGCGCCGGTACCTTCGTTGGTGTTGAGGAGCACTTTGAAATTATATGTGCCGTTGACGAGGCGCGAGCCGTCGGCGCTTACGGTCACGGTCTGGGTCTCGCCCTTGCGCACGGTGCCTGTGGCAGGTTCGAGTTCGAGTACCTGGCTCCAGTCGGGATTGGCCGAGCGAGCGGTGATACCCCAGGTCATTTTGTCGGCCTGTGATTCATAGACGCTGCCTTTGAGGGCTGCCGAGAGCTGGGTCCATGTGTGGCCCATGTCGTTGCTCATGAAGCTGTACGCGGCGGTGCCTTCCTTGTCGGCCAGATGCATGGAGAGGGGATAGCCTTCCTGATTGCCCTCGAAGTGAACAGCGATCCAGAAGGATTCGCCAGGGGCGAAGAAAAGCTGCTCGTCGAGCTGTATGGCATAGTTGAAGGCGAAGAAACTGTAGTTTACTTCTTTCAGGAGTGTGGCCGATGATATCGAGGCATCGCCTTTGTATATCTGTATCACGGGGTTGGTGCCGTATGCGCCGTCGACAACGATGTGGGTCAGGTTGAAGCCTTCGGGGTATTGCGAAGCCTCTACTCGGAACCACTGTGCCATCGAGTTGGGCAGCGAGCGGTCTGTGTCGCCGATATAGGCCCAGGGATCGGAACCGTAGGTGAAGTTGACGGGATAGTCTGAGGTCTCGTAGTCGCCCGACACAACGCTGTATGTGCGTATTTTATTTGATCCGAGGGTGCCTCCGTAAGGCTTGACGGTGCCGATCATCGGGCGCGCCGCCGATGCCGTGCGGACAGATACGGTGCGCGATCCGGCCGACCAGCGGAGTATGCCGTCGGCGTTGTTGCCGATGTTGAAGGCTGCCGACGCCACGGGAGTCGCTTTTGTCGATGTCATGCTGAGACTGGTCTTGTCGACTGTCATTTCCGGACCGGCGTTGGTGGTGACGGTCTTAACGGCCGAGAGTTCCGACGAGGCGCCCCAGCGGTTCACTGCGGCTACGGCGACGTAATATGTCGTCATTGGCTGCAGACCGCTGATCTCGTGCGAGAAGTGCGCTCCCGAGTTGAGGAACTTGGTGTCGGCCACCGATGTCGACAGCTTGCTCAGATCGCTCTGTGCGGTGAAGGGTTCGGTGGAATAATATACTATATGATGGTGAACGGTTCCGTCGGCCGAGGCGGGGATGGTCCAGTCGAGAACCATATAGTCCTGTGCGGCCGAGACCTCGAAGTCGGTCACGGCGGAGGGAGCCGTGCCGTCGCCCATCACGAGGGCTTTACCGGCGTCGATATAGCCCGCGCCGTAGTTGCCTTCGAAACGCGAGTTGTTGCCGTAGCCGTAGAAGTCGTTGACCGATGTGAGAAGCTGAGTGCGCAGGCTCTCGTTGACGAAAGTCGGGCTTCCGTATTTTGAAAGCACGAGCGCGGCGATACCCGATACATGGGGTGTGGCCATCGAGGTGCCTTCGTTGTAGCCGTAGCTGTTGTTGGGGAGAGTGGAGAGTACGCCGTTGGCCTCGCCGTAGTCGAGCAGGCCGCCGGGAGCGATGATGTCGACCCACTCGCCGTAGTTTGAATAGGAGGCGGGAAGGAGGTCGTTGGTCATGGCGGCTACCGACAGCACTTTCTCATAGCAGCCGGGCCAGTAGTCGCCGGTCTCGCCGTTGTTGCCGGTGGCGAATATGCAGAGACCGCCGGTCATCACCTCGGAGCGGGCTGTCTCCGTGAAATAGTCGATGGCATCGAGCACGGCCTGCTCGCAATAGCCGGGTTCGCCCCAGCCCCAGGAGCACTGTGCTATTGTGGCGCCCATTTCGGCGGCATATACGATTGCCTGTGCGAAATCGCCCTGTGGTGTGCCTGAACGCGACTCGAATACCTGACATGAGATCATGCGCACGCCGGAGTCTTTCGAGCCGTCGCCGCCGGCCACGCCGGCCACGCCGATTCCGTTGTTGTTGACAGCGGCAACCGTACCCGCAACATGTGTGCCGTGGTTGTGGGGATAGATGTCGCCCGACATCGTGCAGAAGTTGTAGCCGTAGATATCGTCGACATATCCGTTTCCGTCGTCGTCGACACCCGGAGTGCCGTTAAGCTCAGCCTCGTTGACAAACATGTTCTGAGCGAGGTCTTCATGACGGTAGTCGACACCGCCGTCGATGATTGCCACAAGCACTTTGGGATCGCCGGTGGTCACTTTCCAGGCCTCGAAGAGATTGACGTCGGCGCCGGCTACAGAGCCGGGGAGGGTGCCGAAGTTCTGGTAGTGCCACTGGGCCGGCAGCTGGGGGTCGTTGAAGCGATAGTCGGCCTCGGTGGCTTTCATGGGCGGACGTGTCGTGCTCACGAAGTTACCTGTGCCCTCTTTAAGTTCCATGGGAACTATGGCTTCCGATTTTTCGACACCGGCTACGCCGGCGAATATCTTGCGTGCCTTTTCGGTATCGATGTTTTCGTCGAATTCCACCACATACCATCGGTCGAGACCGTATTTGGCGCGCTGGGCCGCGAATTTTGCGTTATAGGGCAGCATCGGACGTATTTTCACGGCCTTGACCTGCTCTGCGGCTCTCGACAGCGGCGCAGTGCCCGCATCGATTTTGCCGTGCGCCTTCATTCGGGGCGCCGAGCCGACCATACGTGCTGCCTCCGTTTGCAGTTTTACGCGGATAACGCCTGCCTGCGGCTTTTCAGCCGCCATACGGGTCGCGTTTTCACGCGCATGCAGATTCCCGACCCCGGCGAGCAATGCTGCCGCGACCAGAAACCGGACAAAAAGTTTGTTCATGATTGGTTGGTTTATTAATTAATATATAAAGGATTATTGTTTAAAGGGTTTGATTTTATATGGGCGTTTAATCTATATTTACTTAAAAATCGAAAACAAGTAGAAATGACACTTTTTCAAAGAAAATGCTTATCTTTGCAAAGATAACATTAAAAATTGAAACTATTTATATGGATTACGATATATTTGAGAATTTTAGCAGAACAAGACTTCTCGCCGGCGATGCGACGATGGAGGCTCTTGCCCGTTCGCGTGTGCTTGTGTTCGGTGTCGGAGGGGTTGGCTCGTGGTGTGTCGAGGCCCTGGCGCGTACTGCCGTGGGGCATATAACTATGGTGGATTCCGATACCGTGGCGGCGAGCAATATAAACCGTCAGCTTCCCGCGACGGTGGATACTGTCGGGGAGCCCAAGACCGCAGTGCTCGCACGCAGGATTCTCAGTATTAATCCGGAAGCGCATGTCGAGGCCGTTCAGGCGCGATATACGCCCGAGACCGCCGCGGGTTTCGGAATAGAGGAATATGATTATGTGATAGATGCGATCGACTCTCTGCCCGACAAGGCCGATCTGATACTGCGCTGCACCGACCCTTTGACAGCGCCGCGCCGCGCCTTTTTCTCATCTATGGGAGCCGCCCGCAAACTTCATCCGTCGATGATAGGCGTGGCGGATTTCTGGAAGGTCGAGGGCTGCCCTCTCGCACGCGCTCTGCGCACGCGTTTCCGGCGCTCGGGCGTCTATCCGCGCCGTAAATTCAAATGTGTGTACAGTCCTGAGCGGCTGCAGCATCGTGCCGAAGGCCCTGCCGGTATCAACGGCACTTTCATGCATACCACAGCCATATTCGGTCTCACTCTTGCCTCACTCGTTGTCGAGGATGTCCTGGACCGATCTCTTAATTTTTGCTGAAGCGTCGGTAGGCGGCCGCCATGCGGGTATGGTAGCCGCGGGATGCATACGAGGGGCCGTTATATATTTTTGCGAATGCGGCCCAGTTTTTAGTCTTGAGGTGTTGCACAAGACCGGTGTTGCGCATGTAGTTGGCGAAAAGGCGCAACTGGTCGTATTCCGAACGTTTCATCTGTCGGACAAAGTCGGCGCGCGATTCTGCGCCGCATAGTTTCCAGTTGAAACCCCCGATCTGGAACATTCCCCAAAATGTACTTTCTATTGCCGCGATACTGTCGATGGTCATGGCTGCATCGAGGCGTGCCTGCTGGGCGCGCTGTTGTGAGCCGTATTTGCGGATATTGGGCGCGGCGAATACCGTGGGATGGGAGCGGGTGTATTTCGACAGATTTATGCCGCGTCGCGCGGCGGCCCGGCGGAACACCGGCAGGTCGAAGTTGATTATGGGATAGCCGTCGGCATAGAAGCCGTGGCGGGTCTTGCCTGTCTCGATCTCTACGACCGCATGGATTGCCGCGGCCTCGACGCCCAGTTCTTCGGCTATCTTGCGGTAGTCGGCTTCGGTGAGCGGGCCGTAGTGAGGTGTGTCGGGCGGTTCGGGAAGAAAGGACGTATGGATCGTATCGCCGTTGAAGATCATGATCTCGCGGTCGAGAGAGTCGGTGAGTACCTCCTGCAGTTCTAACGCGAAGCCCTGAGGCAACGGCTCATCGGCAAACAAGCCGCAGACAGCCCACGATACGAGGGCTGCTGCGGCTGTCATACGATGTAGTGCGGCCATGCGCATAGGCGCGTCAGGCTTTCAGATCGGCAACTTTTTCAAGTGTGCGTGTGAGCTGACCCCAGAAGCGTTCTACCGCAGGAATATGCATCCTTTCGGAGGGCGAATGCACGTCGCGGAGAGTCGGGCCGAACGATACCATGTCGAGGTGCGGATATTTCTGGAGGAAGAGACCGCATTCGAGTCCGGCGTGGATAGCCTTGATGGCGGGTTTGATGCCGTAAAGCTCTTCGTATGCCTCGGAAGCGATGTGCATGATGGGCGAGTTCATGTTGGGAGCCCAGCCGGGATATCCGTCGCCGTGTGTCACCTCGGCGCCTGCAAGGCGGAAGAGTGCCTCTACCTGGCGTGCGATGTCCCATTTGCGCGATTCTACCGACGAGCGCTGCGATGTTGTGACGAGGATCTGGTTGTCGCCTTTCATCTTGACAGATGCGAGGTTGGTCGAAGTCTCAACGAGACCTTCGAGATCGCGGCTCATGGATATCACTCCGTGGGGAGCGCAGTAGAGAGCTTCGATGAGGGCGGTGGTAGTGTCGGAGTCGACGGCATATTCGGGTTTGTCGGTGCTTTCGAGTTCGAACTTGAGACCTGTCTCAAGGCCTGCGTATTCGTTTTCGATCTCGGCTACGTATGTGTTGAAAGCTACGCGTACATTCTCCTTGTTTGCGGCATGGATGCCGAATACGGCGTGTGCGGCGCGGGGAATGGCGTTGCGCAGGTTGCCGCCGTCGATCTCTACGAGCGACAGCTCGTGTTCGAGACTCAGATTATAGAGGAAGCGTGCGAGGAGCTTGTTGGCATTGGCTCGGCCGAGGTGTATGTCGCCGCCTGAGTGGCCTCCGAGGCCGCCCGAGATCTCGAAGCGGAAATAATGGAAGTCGGTGGGCGCGAACGAGCGCTTGTAGGTGAACAGGCAGGTGGTGTCTACGCCGCCGGCGCAGCCTACGAAGATTTCGGCGTCGTCCTCGGAGTCGAGGTTGAGCAGGATAGAGCCGGAGAGCATGCCGTCGCCGAGATTGTTGGCGCCGGTGAGTCCGGTCTCCTCATCGACGGTGAAGAGAGCCTCTACAGGGCCGTGCACGAGATCTTTGTCGACCATCACTGCGAGTGAGGCCGCCATACCGATACCGTTGTCGGCGCCCAGGGTAGTGCCGTCGGCGCGCAGCCATTCGCCGTCGACTATGGTGCGGATGGGCTGGGTGTTGAAGTCGAAGTTCTTGTCGTTCGATTCGCATACCATGTCCATATGCGACTGGAGGACTACTGTCGGGGCATTTTCCTTGCCGGGAGTGGCGGGCTTGCTCATCACGACGTTGCCGATGGCATCCGTGCGGACGGCGATATTATGGCGTGCTGCGAAGTCGAGCAGGTACTGACGTATTTTTTCCTCCTTCTTCGAAGGACGGGGCACATGGTTGATCTCGTCGAAAATCGAGAATACCAGTGCGGGCTTGAGATCTTTGATCGTCATGGCGGTTTTTCTATATTTTGAGAGGAATAAAAGTTCTAATAAAGATTTCGGTATGAGAAAGAATGTTAAAAAACAATCTATTCATGCCCCTAAATTACAAAATAAAATCCGTACGCCGAAAAAAAACCGCCATTTTAGCTATATTTGCAGAGTCAATCAGCCAAATGAGCCATGAAAACAGTCTTACTGACAATAATCCTGCTCCTGGTCTGCATTGTCCTGCTCGGTGTGAAAGTGCTCTTCATAAAGGGTGCACGTTTTCCCTCGGGACATGTGGGCGCTTCGCCTCATTTACGCCGCAAAGGCATAGGCTGCGCGACTGACGAGCGTAATTTGAAATAATCAATATCACATATTATAGTTATAATGAAAAAACTGTCTCTTACAGTAAAGACACTTATTTCCTGCGCCATTGTGGCAGCCGCTGCGTCGTGCTCCAAGCAGGAAGCCGCTCCCGCAGCCGCTCCGGCAGCCGGCGACTCCACCGCCTGCGCAGGTATCAAGATAGCTTATATTGATGCAGACTCGATCATGAGCGCATACAGCCTTGCCCGCGAAATCGCAGAGGAAGGACAGCGTCTTATGAACAACTATCAGCGTCAGGAGCAGTCGAAGCAGCAGGAAATCCAGAACTTCGGCAACAATATCGAGCAGAAGCGCCAGAACAACGTATATCTCTCGGAGGCTTCTTTCCAGGCCGACGTCGAAAAACTGCAGAAAATGCAGAATGATGCCGCCCGTGTGCTCTCCAACCAGCAGAACCAGATTCAGAACACCATAGCCCAGGCCCAGGCCCGTCTGCAGGACTCGATCATGAGCGCTGTAAACGTTTACAACGATACCAAGGGCTACGATGCTATCCTCATGCGTGAGTCGGGTGTATATTTCAACCCCGCACTCAATGTCACCGCCGACATCATCGAGATTCTGAACGCCCGCTATACCACTGCGAAATAACAATCTGACATAATGCCGTCGAGGCAAGCGAAAATACTGACCGTCGGACCCGCCATCAACGGGCCCGGCGGTCTTTCAGCGCTTATGCGCATGTACCGTTCGGCCTTTCCGGGCTTCCGCCATCTGTCGTACAGCAGTCGCCGTGGCCCGCTGGCCGGTCTTTTCGTCAGGCTGTATCCTCTTGTGGCTCTGCCGTTCATGAGACTGTCGGGTTACAGCATACTGCACGTTCATGCTACTACGGGAAGTTTCTTCCATCGGGCCGAGTGCGTGGTCCGTTTCGGACAGAAACTCGGATTCCGTACCGTATTTCATTTCCACGATGAGGATTTCGATGAATTTCTCGGGTCGGTGTCGCCACGTCATATAGAGACCATACGCCGGGCTTCGGCCGTGGCTGTGCTTTCCGACAGCTGGGCTTCTTTTTATCGCGACGGTCTCGGCTGCCGCCGCGTTGTGACGCTTCCAAATATGGTGGGCGATGTACGTGTGGTGCGCGACCGCTCCAAGCGTCGTCTCGAAGAACCGCTACGACTTCTTTACATGGGCAAGTTCACGTCTGAAAAAGGTATTTTCGATCTTATACGCGCTCTCGAGCCTCTGGCCGACAAATATCAGGGATATCTACAGCTCACAGTCGCCGGGAGCGGCGATTCCGAAGCGGTGATAGCTCTGATCGATGAACTGAAACTTGACCGGACCGTGAGGTTCATGGGCTATGTCGAAAGCAAGGACAAGGATAGACTGCTGAGGTTGAGCGATGTCCTTGTCTTGCCGTCATACCGCGAAGGCATGCCCGTAGGTATACTTGAAGCCGGTGTCTACAACATGGCATGCATAGCAACATCGGTCGGCGCCATTCCTGATGTGATCGAGCACGGTGTCAACGGTTATCTCGTAGATCCGGGTCGCCCCGACCAGATAACCGAAGCCATACAGTATTATCTCGACAATCCGCAGGCAATATCCTCTCAGGGCCGCGAGGCGCGCGAGCGCATCAGCCCCTATCTGCCGGCTGCCGCCACTGCCCGCTTCACCGAATTCTACAATTCTCTCCTTTCTGATCATTAGAGGCGTACTGGCCGGGAGTGCAGCCGAACATGGCCGCGAAGCACTTGCTGAAGTAGCTCGACGAGCTGAACCCTACCATATACATCACCTCGCTTACCGAAAATTTGCTCTGCTCCAGGAGCATGGCGGCCTTGCGCAGGCGTGTCTGCCGGATATAGTCGACCGGCGACACGCCTACGAGCTTTTTAATGAGCCTGTAGAGAGTCTTCGACGACATGCCGAGGGCGCGGCAGACGAAATCTACGTTCAGGTCGGGGTTCGACAGTTCGGCCTCTATCAGGTCGGTGACGGCGGCAAACTGTTTTTCCTGCACGGACTCTTCGATGGTGCTGTCGTCGGAACGTGTCGAGCGGTCGAACAGCTCGGTCTGGCGCATACGTTCGGCTCTTCCGAGTAGCTGACGCACCTTGGCCGTAAGCACCGGAGCCTCGAAGGGCTTGGCCATGAATGCATCCACTCCGCTGTCTATGCTTTCGCCCTCCATGCCGGGCTCGTCCTTGGCTGTCAGCAGAATGATGGGAGTCGAAGCCGTTACCGGATTCTGGCGCAGACGCCGGCTCATCTCCAGACCGGTCATCACGGGCATCATCTCGTCGGCTATTATTATGTCGGGGCGGAATGTCGAGGCCAGTGCGAGGCCCGCTTTTCCGTTGGCGGCTGTGGCGACATTATAGTCGGCGCCGAGCAGAGACGCTATGAAGGCGGCGATGGGCTTGTTGTCGTCAACCACAAGAACGCGGCGCCGTTTGTCGGCAACGGGGCTTTCGCCGGGCATTTCACTCTGATCGGATGGTTCGGAATCCGAAATTTCTCCTGTCGGAAACCTCAGCCGGAATGTAGTGCCGTGTCCTGGTTCGCTCTCGAGCGATATCTCTCCTCCGAGCAGGCGTACGTACTGTTTCACCAGATAGAGGCCGATGCCTGTGCCTTCGCGTTCGTCCGCGGTGCGCGGCGAGCGATAGAGCCGCTGGAACACAAGATGATGCTCGTTGGCAGGAATACCCACACCGTCATCGCTGATGTCTATTCCGTAGCCCTTGTCGGTGCGGTTTACCGAGCAGCCTATGGTTGCGTCCTCGCCCGAATATTTCACGGCGTTCGAAAGCAGGTTGTTGAGCAGCGATTCGAGTTTGACGGCATCCGTGGCGGCGTATATGTGATTGTCGGTCGATGTGAATATGAAATTGCGTCCGGGCCACGACTTGCGGTATGCCTCGAATATGCCGCGGCAGAAATCCACCACATCGATGTGCGAATATATGAGCATATCGTCGGGAGCGGCTTCAAGGCGGTCGATTTCTACAGTCTGGTGTATGAGCGTATTGAGCTTAATGGCGTTGGTGTATGCCGTCTCGACGGCGTTTTTGTCCTTGTCGGGCATTTTCTGCGAGCGGAGCAGACTCAGGGGGCCGATGATCATCGACAGAGGTGTCTTGAGTTCGTGCGATATGTTCGAGAGGAAGAAGAGGCGCTGGCGCACGGTGGCGAGGGCATTGCGGCGTTCGAGATCTTCGATTTTACGCTCGTGTCGTCTTGCGGAACGTATGATAAGAACCGACGCCACGGCAATGGCGCCGAGAATATAGGCTACGATCGCCCAGGCCGTGAGATACCATGGATGCGAGACATCTATATTGAGGACTACAGGACGGCGACGCTCTCCCGCAACTCCGATTTCCAGGCTGTGCCTGCCGGGTACGAGCGAGGTAAGCCGGATTTTGTTGTCGCCGTCGTCAAGCAAATGCCATTCGTCATTGTCGAGACGCCAGCGGAACCGCAGGTATTCGCCCGGCGAGAAAGAAGCCGTGCCGATGTCGATGGTTATGTCGCGGTTGTCCGACCCGAGCCTTACCTTGTTTTTCCCTGTGTCGGCATCGGTATCGGTCGCTATGACTGTGCCGCGGTCGAGCACGCGCAGTATTTCTATTCGTTCGTCGCGTTTCTCGGCCATGAGACGGCGGGGATCGGCCACAACGACAACGTCTGATGCGCCAAGTATGGCTTTTCCCGACAGTTTGTCGTAGTAAATGACCGAATAATCCTCTTCCGGCACAGGCATCATCGTCATTTCGCCGGAAGCAGGATCGAGGCACCACACGGCCTTCGGGGTGGCTATCCATATATCAGGTCCGACCGCGGCCATAGCAAGAATCCCCATGTCGGAATCGGCCGGGAATCGGAAAATGTCCTCGAGAGGGGTGCCGTCGGGCGAATAGGCCGCCACACCTCCGTAGAAGCCGACCCATATGCGGCCGTCGGCGCCGGTGCATATGGCCACAGGGTCGGCGGCTCCGCGGTCGTGGAGCGATATGCGCGAGAGGGCGCCCGAACGGGCGTCGATACGAGTCACCGCCGTGTCGCGGAAGTTGAGTATCCACTTGTTTCCGCGGGAGTCGCGCACCATATTGCCCACATAGTCGTTGGGCAGTCCGTTGGTCGAGTTTATTAGCCGTTCGGCGGTATGGGTGCAGCCTTCGTGCCGGAAGCGTTCGAGAGGCTCCACGAATATGCCGCCGAGATATCCTGCGGTCCAGAGGGTGCTGTCGGCAGGCTCTTCGAGAATGGCATATACCCAGTTGGCCATCGAGCGTCGGGTGCTGTCGGTGAGGCGGTGTTTGCCGAAAGTGTCGGTATGGCGCTCGTATATGTTTATTCCGCCGTCAGTGGCGAGCCATATGTCGCCGTGGAGGTCCTCATATATGTCGCGTACGCGGCTGTGAGAGAGCTGACGCGGGCCTGTGCCTCCGAAGTACCATTGCGGGTGTCCGTCGCGGGCTATGCGTATCGCTCCGTTCGACCCTCCGAGCCACAGTTCGCCGCGGGAATCGCGCAGCACGGCCGATACGTCCTGGCCCTCGCCGCTGCCCGTGAGATCGGCTATGCTGTAGATCTGCACAGGCGAATCGATGTCGGCTATCGAGATGCCGCTCTCCGTTCCGGCCCATATGTTGCCTTCTCCGTCGGTCATGAGCGACCATACGGCATTCGACATTATCGACGAGGCCGATCGCGAGTCATGACGCAGAAGCCGCCATGAACCGTCGGGCCTGATTGTGAACAGGCCGTTGTCCGTACCGGCGAAGAGATCCTTGTTTTCCACGAAGCAGAGCGACTTCACCGAATAGCCGTCGCAGGCCGGGAGTGCCGTGGCCTTTCCGTCGGAAGGCGTATATCTTATCAGACCGCCTTCGGTGGCGAGATAGAGCGCGCCGGTTTCAGCGTCTCGGCAGAGTGAGTTTACAAACAGATTGGGTCTGCTGTCGGAGGGTAGCTCTATGTCGATTGTCTCGAATCCCGTGGCTGCGGTGTAGCGGCAGAAGCCGTTGTACGTTCCTATATATATGCTTCCGTCGGGTACAGGCAGGAGCGAGTAGACGGCATTGTGCGGCAGCCCCTCGGCCGGCCCCTCGAAGCTGTCGGAGGCCGGATCGTAGAAGTAGAGGCCGGAAAGGCCGCCGAGCCACAGGCGTCCGTCGTGTAGGGTCATCGCCCGGATCTCGCGCGGCGATTCCTCCCAGCGGACGCTTTCGATCCGCAGCGTGGCGGGGTCGACGGCATACAGCCCGTCGTTGGTGCCTGCGTATATGCGGCCGCCTGTCTCGACCATGGCGTAGACCTGGGCGTGCAGCGGATATCCGTCGGCGAAGGTGCAGGGATAGGTGTCGTAGCCCGTGAAAAGGAAGAGTCCGTTGTTCGAGCCTATCCACGTGCGGCCTGCGCTGTCGCGGAAGATATCGAAGACGGTCTTGCGTGAGTTGTCGACTCCGTAGTTGAACCAGTAGACCGGAGCTTCGGGCGCGGCGGTTATGGCACCGGCGCTCAGAAGACCGCACACGGCTGCAAGGAGGATAAGAAAATATTTTTTCATGGTTACGGCATATTTTGCAAATTTAAATATTTCCGGCATTCCGGCAAGGATACAGATCGGCCAAACAGGAGCACTAATCGGACATATTTACCCATTAAACGCCTCACAGGCGCGTTTTGTCCGAATTTTATCCTATTCTGTCCGCTGTGTGCTTTCGTGCTTTGTGCGGAGAAAGTAATTTCGCATCAACTAAAATGCCATGAAAAATACATCCAGAATCATCTCAGTTTTACTCGGTCTTGTGTGCGCTTTCGGAGCCGTGGCTCTTGACGGCGGTCCGTACTACGGCACCAACTATACCGTGCCTTTCGCTCACGCATACCGCGCACTCGGCTCGCTCGGCGTTGACCGTCGCGCCGCCATCGACCGCGATGTCTATCACATGTCGCGGCTCGGCCTTAACGCTTTCCGCCTTCATCTATGGGACGTCGAGATCAGCGACGGCGAGGGGCATCTGCTCGAAAACGAGCATCTCGATCTTGTGGACTATCTGCTCGCCCGTCTGGAAGAGCGCGGCATAAAGGCTGTCCTTACCGCCCAGACCAATTTCGGCAACGGATATCCCGAACGCAACAGCGATCCCAACGGCGCATTCACATATAAATATGAGAAATGCCGTGTGCATGACGATGCCGCCGCACAGGATGCACAGGAACGTTATCTTCGCGCCCTTGTGGCACATGTGAACCCATATACGGGCAAAAGCTACGCCTCCGACCCCTCCCTCATAGCCATAGAAATCAACAACGAGCCGTGTCACAGCGGATCGCACGACGAAATCACCGCCTATGTAGACCGCATGGCGGCCGCAATGCGCGACGCCGGCTGGAAGAAGGACATTCTCTATAATGTGTCGCACAACCTCTGGCGCACATCGGCCTTCTACCGCGCCGCCATCGACGGCACGACCTACCAGTGGTATCCCACGGGTCTGGTGCACGGCAGCACCCGGCGCGGCAACTTCCTGCCTGTGCTCGACAGCTACGACATACCCTTCGATACCGTGCCCGGCTATGCCCGGCAGCCTAAAGTGGTATATGAGTTCGATCCGGCCGATGTGCTCGACACCTATCTCTATCCCGCGGCAGCGCGCACATTCCGTAAGGCCGGTTTCGAGTGGGCCACGCAGTTTGCCTACGATCCTATCGACATGGCGCGCTTCAACACCGAATACCAGACACACTTCCTCAATCTGGCCTATACTCCCGGCAAAGCCGTAGGCATGGCCATAGCCGCCGAGGTAATGCGCCGCACACCCGCCGGAGCCGACTACGGCAAATATCCCGCCGATACTGTTTTCGGCCCCTTTACCGTGAGCGCGCGCCGCAATCTCGCAATGCTCGACGACGGCGAGAAGTTCTATCATACAAACACGACGGCTTCGCTTCCCTCGAAGCCTGCCCGGCTCAGAAATATAGCGGGTGTGGGTTCGTCGGGTATCGTAGACACCGACGGTACCGGCGCATATTTCCTCGACCGTCTCGACAAAGGCGTATGGCGCCTCGAAGTCATGCCGGATGTGTTTATTACCGCCGATCCCTTTGCCAAGCCTTCGCTGAGCCGTGAGGTCGCCGTGACACTTGATTCGCCTGTCGCCATGACAATAGACCTTCCCGGACTGCCCGACGGTTTCGTCTATAAAGGCGAGCGCGCCGAGGGTATGTCCGATGGTAAGAGCATATCAGTGCTCCCCGGTGTATATGTGCTTGCCGCCGACATCAGATCGGCCGACCGTTGGCCTGCTGACAGGGCATACGGCGACGGTACGCGCAGAGTAGGTGAGTATGTCATGCCTCCTCTGAGCCGCCTCGACAAGCCCGTGCTTGTGCATGAGCCGTCTGTATCGGTGGCCGAAGGGATGCCGCTGCACGTTTCGGCCATAATAGCCGGCGAGCCCGATTCTGTAAAGATATATCCTGCTTCGGCCGATTTCTGGCGCGACGACAATGTGCTCGTGCCTATGGTCAGAACAGGAAAATACGAATACAGCGCCACTGTAGACCCGGGTATGATTGGTAAAAAAGACAGGTTTGACTACCGTATTGTGGTCTTCAAAGGCGCGGATGCCGTCACTTACCCGTCGGGTGACGACGGCACTCCATTGGACTGGGACTTCGGCGCGGGCCGGGGGGCTGTCGCATGCTTCACTTCCGCCGTTCGCCCGGCCGGAGCTCCCCTTGTCCTCCTGGACGGCACTACTCATGCCGAACTGGCCACCATATCCGAAGTATGGCAGGGTATCAGCCTGCGGACTGTCCCCGCCACCCCTTTTGCGGCGCCTGTGCTCGAGCTGAATGCCGACGGCGTACAGCCTGTCGAAACCATCTCCGTGAGCCGCTATGTGGCGCCTCTGGTACGCGCTCTCGGCGCCGGTGTGCCTTCGGATGCCGTAATTCTTCATACGGCTGAGGCCGAATACAGCGGAAATATCCGTGTCGGCCTTGTCAATGCCGACGGATTCACTTTCTGGGCCTCGGCCCGGATCAGTCCCGACGCCGCCGTAAGGATACCTCTGTCGGATTTCGCTATTGGAGAGACTCTGCTTAATCCGGCGCCTTATCCATCGTTCCTCGGGCGTCGTTTCGAGCCCGGCAAGGATACAGCACCGAAACTCGTTCCGTCTGAAATCGAAACCATAGTCATCGCGGCCGATTCTGCGCCTATGCATCTGCAACTCCGCGCCGTGGTGCTGGAATAATAGGTTAATGGTTAGAGGTTAGTGAAGCCACTGATAGCATGAAAAATAAATCAATTCAAAATCATAATAAATAAACCAGGAAAAACATGAAAAATCTACTGCGCACCTTAGCGACGCTCCTCCTGCTCGTGGCCTTCGTGCCGGCGACATGGGCCCAGACGGCAGCGACCGTCAGCGGTACTGTCACCGACGAGACCGGAGAGCCTCTGATCGGTGCTTCGGTAACAGTGCCGGGCCATCAGGGCGGCGTTACCACCGACATCGACGGAAACTACCGAATCGCCCTACCCGCGGGCGCCCGTCAGCTCACATTCTCTTACGTCGGCTACGACACCAGAACAGTCGACGTGACCGGAGCCACTCTCGATATCCAGCTGCAGCCCACCTCGGAGTCTCTGCAGGAAATGGTTGTCATTGGTTACGGTACTACCAAGAAGAATGACCTCACCGGCTCTGTGACGGCCATCAGCGAGAAAGACTTCAACAAGGGCGTCATAAGCTCGCCTGAAGAACTCATCAACGGCAAAATAGCCGGTGTGCAGATTACCAACTCGGGCGGTTCGCCCAACTCGTCAAGCACCATCCGCGTGCGCGGCGGCGCCTCGCTCAACGCCTCGAACGATCCTCTTATTGTGCTCGACGGTGTGCCCATGGAGGTCGGAGGCGGTATCACCGGCTCCAGCAACTTCCTGAGCCTCATCAACCCCAACGATATCGAATCGATGACTATCCTCAAGGATGCCTCGTCGACCGCCATCTACGGTTCGCGTGCCTCAAACGGCGTAATCATCATCACCACCAAGAAAGGTTCGGGCGAAGGCGTGAAAGTGTCGTTCAGCACCACCAACTCCGTATCTACCAAAACGCGCACAAGCAAGTCGCTCACTCCCGGCCAGTTCCGCGAGGCCGTGTCGCTCTTCGGCACAGCCGCCCAGCAGGCCCTTCTCGGCCGTGAGACCACCGACTGGAACGACGAAATCTTCCAGTCGGCCTTCGGCACCGACAACTCCCTCGCCATCTCGGGTCGCGCTGCTTCGTGGCTCCCCTTCCGCGTGGCTCTCGGCGCCATGTATCAGGACGGTATACTCCGCACCGACAACTCCACCCGATATACCGGCAATCTCAACCTCAATCCGAGCTTCTTTGCCGACCATCTGCGTGTCAACGTAAGCGGCAAGGCCACCTACGCCAACAACCGCTTCGCCAACACCGGTGCCATCTGGAACGCCGGCGCCTACGACCCGACCCAGCCCGTATTCGGCACATACGGCCCCGACGGCAACCAGCTCCTGTTCACCGACGGCACGCCTCTCTTCGGCGGATATCATGAAACCGTAGACAACACCGGCCGACCCGCGCAGGGTGCCCTGGCCAATCCCGTGGCCATGCTCGAACTCTACGACAGCCGCTCGAAAGTATGGCGCCTCATCGGTAATGTAGACCTCGACTACCGCTTCCACCCGCTGCCCGAGCTGCGTCTGCACGTGACCGGCGGCTATGACTACAGCCGCGGCACACAGACCGTGCACCAGCCAATGAACTCCTTCCAGGGTTATAACTCGGGCGGCTACGGCTACGAACAGGGCCCGCAGAAGAACTACAACCGTCTTCTCACCACCTATCTCAACTATAACAAGGACTTCGCCGCCATCAACTCGAGCCTCGACGTGACACTCGGCTACGACTATCAGTACTGGCGCAACAGCGGCCCGGCATATCCCACTTTCGACGACGCCGGCAACCAGACCAACATAAGCACCCCCTGGGACAACCGCCACACTCTCATAAGCTACTACGGCCGTGTGAACTACAGCTACGACAGCCGCTATCTGCTCACCGCCACATTCCGCCGCGACGGCTCGAGCCGTTTCGCCAAAGACCAGCGCTGGGGTACCTTCCCCTCTGTGGCACTCGCATGGCGTGTGGCCCAGGAGAAATTCTTCGAGCCTGTACGCACAGTAATGAACGATCTCAAGCTCCGTGCCAGCTACGGTATCACCGGCCAGCAGGACGGTATCGCCGACTATGGCTACATACCCAACTACACCGGAAGCCTCGACGGCGCATATTACCCCATTGACGGAGTATGGCGCCCGACATTCCGCCCGCAGGCCTATAACGACAAGCTCAAATGGGAAACCACCAAGAGCTGGAACTTCGGTCTCGACTTCGGCTTCCTCAACAGCCGTATCTCTGGTTCTGTCGAGTACTTCACCCGCAAGACCCAGGATCTTCTCGCGACCGTACCCGTTCCCGCCGGCATTAACTTCGACAAGGCCATGCTCATGAACGTCGGCAACGTCAGCAGCAAGGGCGTCGAAATAAGCCTCAACGCCAATATCATAGATACCAAGGATCTGCAGTGGACCGCCACCTTCAACGCAACCTGGCTCGACAACAAGATCACCAACCTCAATCTCGTGCCCGGCACGGACGCATCCGACACATACGTCGGCTGGATGGAATCGACCCCTATCCAGGTCTACAAGACCGGCTACGCTCCCCGCACCTTCAAGCTCTACAAGCAGATCTACGACCGTGAGACAGGCCGACCCATCGAAGGCCTCTACGCCGACCTCAACGGCGACGGCCAGATTACCGAAGACGACAAATACTACGGCCACAGCAGCATGCCCGACTGGACATTCGGCTTCAGCACATCGCTGCGCTGGAAAAAATGGACTCTCAGCACGGCTCTCCGCGCATCTGTAGGCAACTACATATATAACGGCGCCCAGGCCAATCTCGGAGCATGGGAGTGCACATCGTGGAGCACCGGTTCGGTCAACAACCTGGCTTCGAGCTTCCTCGACACCCAGTTCCGCTACCGCCAGTATCCCACCGACCACTACCTCGAGAACGCTTCGTTCCTGAAGATGGACAATCTTCAGCTCAGCTATAATTTCGGACGCATCTACCGTTCGCTCGACCTCCATGTGTCGGCTATGGTGCAGAATGTGTTCACCATCACCAAATACAGCGGCGTGGATCCCGAAAGTGCCACAGGCATCGACAACTCCACCTATCCCCGCCCGCGAACCTACTCTCTCACTCTCGGTCTCAATTTCTAATGCCTGAACGACAATGATCAAAAAAATATATATAGCAGTTATAAGCCTCGTGGCCATGGTTCTCGGCACCGCCTGCACCGGCGACCTCGACCAGAAGCCCGTGATAGGCGACAGCGCCGACAAGGTTTACTCCACTATCGAGGGCTACAAATCGGTGCTCGCGAAAATCTACGGCTCCTACTCCCTCATCGGTCAGGAGCGTGCCGGAAATCCCGACCTCTCCAGCAACAAGGGCCAGGATCTTCTCCGCAATCTCTTCAACATGCAGGAGGCAGCCACCGACGAGGTGGCCAACACATGGCTTTCGGGCGAAAACCTCTCGGCCCTCACCTATATGAACTGGGACGCCTCCGACGTATGGGTGGCCGATACCTACTATCGCCTCTACTACTCTATAGCGCTCTGCAACGAGTTTCTGCGCTATACCGGCGAAGGCTCTATCGGCGGTTTCAGCGACGTCGAGAAGGAGCTGATACGCACATATGCCGCCGAAGCACGCTTTATCCGCGCTCTCGACTACTGGTTCGTACTCGATCTCTTCCGCCAGGGCCCGTATGTCGATCAGGATACCCCCACCACCGGTGTCATTCCTCCCGCCTACGACGGCAAGCAGCTCTACGACTACATAATGAGTGAAATCACCGAGCTCGAAACCCTCCTGCCCGACACAAACTACTACGGACAGGCCGACAAGTCTGCCCTCTGGGCGCTCGCCGTGCGCCTGACCCTCAATGCCGAAATCTACACCGGCACCCCGGCCTACACTGAGTGCGTAGGCTTCGCCAACAAAATCATCGGTACAGGCCGCTATTCGCTCGAGCCTGAATATCAGAAACTTTTTAACGCCGACAACCATCTGCGTACCAACGAAATAATCTTTGCATTCTCGGCCGACGCCGACCAGGCTACGACATGGGGTTCGGCCACCAACATCATATGCTCGTCGTGCGGCAACAACTCCACACAGGATCCCGCCAAGTACGGCATAGAGAATGGCTGGGGCAACTGGCGCGTCCGCGGCGAACTCCCAGCTCTCTTCGAAGCCGCCGACGGCCGGCGCCTCTTCTGGGAAGACGGCCAGACACAGTATTTCACCGACGGTATCACCACCGACTCGCAGGGCTTCTTCAGCGAGAAATGGACCAATCTTACCGACGCCGGCGAAGCTGCCTCGGCATCCGCCGCACGCGGCTGCTCCACCGACTATCCGATGTTCCGTCTCGCCGAGATATATCTCAGCGCCGCCGAGGCAGTGCTTCGCGGAGGCACGGGTATGAGCCGCCAGCAGGCACTCGGCCTGGTCAACGAAGTACGTGAACGCGGCTACGGCGACGCTGCAGGCCGCATATCGGACGCCCAGTTCAATCTGCCCTTCATGCTCGACGAGCGCGGCCGCGAGCTCTACCACGAGATGCACCGCCGCACCGACCTTGTACGCTTCGGCCGTTTCACCACCGACGCCTATGTATGGCAGTGGAAAGGCGGCACACTCGACGGCTCGGCTGTCAATGCCCGCTACAACATCTATCCTATTCCTCTGAGCGAACTTTCGGCAAATACCAATCTTTCCAATCCCCTTTATTAAGCCATGACTTTCAATAAATATATAGCGGCCGCAGGCCTCGCCGTAATGCTCCTTGGCGCACAGGGCTGCGACAAGGACGGCGACACAATCTACACCGACGGCCCCGACCGCGCCGAGGTTTCCGGCGTTGCCTCCGACATAGTGCTCGACAAAGACCATCTGCAGTCTCTCGCCCTGACTATCTACTGGAACGAGAACGGCAAGATTTCTCTCTCCGATCCTCTTGTGGCGGCTCCCGAAGGCGCTGCCTCCAATACCGTCCAGTTTTCGGCAGATCCGGAGTTTTTCTCCGTGGTCGACGACAATGTGGAGTCGGGTGTGTATTACCGCCAGTATACCTGCGAGGCTCTCAATAACCTCGTCGGACGTCTCGGCCTCGAAGGCGGTGTCAAGGGTACGGTCTACATACGCGTCAAGACAGTACTGGGCGCCAATATAGATCCCAAATACAGCGACGTACACACAATCACCGTGACTCCCTATTTCATCGACATGAGCATAGGTTTCGTGCTCGACGCATCTCAGAACGATACGGGCCGTACCCTCTGGTCGCCTGCCTCCGACGGCATATACAGCGGCTTTATCGGCGCCGGCTCGTGGGAAAACTGGTGGCTGCGCGAAGGCAACAACACCGTCTGGGGCAACGACGGTGTCACCGGCACGGCATTCGTCATGGGTAACAATACCACGGGCCTCGACGTGTGGAACTTCTGGTATCCCTCGCCCTCGGGCTGCTACTACACTGTGGTCAACACCCGCACCAACGAGTGGAGCGCGCTATATATAGGTGAGCTCACCCTCGGCGGCGACCTCTCCGGCGCCATGACCTACGACCGCAAGGCCAACAAGTGGACATATACCTTCGAAGCGACTCCCGGCATCCTCAGCGTGACTCTCTCGGCTACCGGCAAGCAGTATAATACCGCCACAGGTACCGACGATGCTGCCGCGGTCGACACTCCCGTAGGCTTCGGAGGTGTGGCCGGAAACGTAAGCTTCGGGTCTGCCGCGCAGGCCATCAGTATCGATGTGGCCGCCGCAGGCGAGACAACCCTTACTCTCGACCTCTCCGATCCGCGCGGCTGGACACTCACAGCCGGAGCCGGCTCGGCCGGTCCTGTGGAGACAGTGCCTCCGATGATTTATCTCTCTGGCGTACAGCCCGACTGGGATTTCAGCAACTATCTGAAACTCTACAACGAAGACAACCGTACCTACGGCGGCGCCCTGCAGGTGAACAGCGAATGGGGTTACCGCATATACACCGAGGCCGAGGCATGGGACAACTACTGGACCATGGTCGACGGTGGAACAGCTTTCTCCGGCCAGCTGGTGAACAACGGCGAGGGCAACATAGCCGCTCCCGAGGCCGGTTTCTACCTCTTCGACGTTAACATGGGCGACCTCACCTACAAGCTCACCCCCATAACGAAAGTAAGCTATACCGGTCTCAACGACGACTGGAGCCTCACCGAAATGACGGCTGCCGACGAACCGGGCGTATATACGGCGCAGTTCGAAAAAACCGCCAATACCCCCTGGGGCGTCAAGATAGTGCTCAATGACAACTGGGATCTCTTCTTCGGCGGTAACGGCACACCAGGCGAACTGGTGCTCTACCGCGACGGCTTCGAAGGCGACAACGAACTCGCCAACGGCACCCATACACTCACTGTCAATCTCTCGAAAGGCACCTACTCCTATCAGTAATAAATAAGACTTATTGGACTTACAAGACTAATTAGTCCCATCCACGGTAAAAAAATGAAACTCAACAAAATTCTCAGCATAGCAGTGCTCGGCGCCTCCATGGCGCTGGGTGCCTGCACCCAGGACAGCCCGGTGACCAATCCGCCTGTCGACAACAAGCCCGTCGAGATAGAGCGCGGCACCTATGCCAAGGGCGCCGACGTGAGCTGGCTCACACAGTTCGAGGCACAGGGCTACAAATGGCAGACCCGCGGCGGCGAACAGAAAGAACTCATGACTCTTCTCCGCGACGACTGCGGCGTAAACGCCATCCGTCTGCGCGTCTGGGTCAACCCCGAAAACGACGCCACTGTCGAAGGTTGGTGCAACACTGCCGACCTGGTGGTGAAGGCACGTCGTGCCAACGCGCTCGGTCTGCGCGTGATGGTCGACTTCCACTTCTCCGACACCTGGGCCGATCCGGGCAGCCAGACAATGCCCGCGGCATGGGACGGCCTCGATCTCGACGGTGTGCTCAAGGCCATGACCGCGCATGTCGACGAGGTGCTCGGAGCCCTCAAGGCCGAAGGCATAGAACCCGAATGGGTGCAGATAGGCAACGAGACACGCGCCGGCATGATGTGGCCTCTGGGCGGCATAGGCGATGACTGCGCCGACAATTTCACCCGCATGGTCAACGCGGGTTACGACGCCGTAAAGGCCTCCTTCCCCGAGGCGATCGTGATAGTACACGTCGACGGCGGCGACCAGCAGTGGCTCTACGACCGTCTCTTCGGCAAAATCACAGCCGAGGGTGCTCGCTTCGACATGATTGGCATGAGTCTCTATCCCGAGACCCACAACTGGGAAAAGGTCGTCGACGATTGCTTGAACAATATCCGTTATTGCCAGAAAACATGGGACAAGCCCGTGATGATATGCGAGATCGGTATTTCATACGATCAGCCCGAAATAGCCGACAGGATGATGCGCCGCCTCACTGAAGGCGGAAAAAATCTTGATCTCAAAGGCATTTTCTGGTGGGAACCCGAAACACCTGTCAATCATGGGTATAAAAAAGGATGTTTCGACGAGAACGGCGCTCCGACCGATGCCCTGAATGTTTTTCTTGATTAATCCGTGAACAAAAAATCGTTATATTTGTTATAGGAATGAGATTTTTTGTACAAACCAATATGACCTTGAATCGATTTATTAAAACTGCTGCGGTAGCTCTTGCGGGCGCCGCCGCACTTACCTCTTTCGCTCAGCGCAGCGAAACCACTCTCAACGAAGGCTGGCTTTTCACCAAAGGCGAGGGCGAACCCGGCTCCAAATGGCAGCAGGTGCGTGTGCCTCACGACTGGGCCATATACGGGCCGTTCGACCGTGCCAACGACCTTCAGGTCGTGGCAGTGGAGCAGAACGGCGAGACCGAAGAGACGGCCAAGACCGGCCGTACCGGCGGTCTTCCCTTCATAGGCAAAGGCGCCTATCAGATAGATTTTGAACTCCCCGACACCACGGGCCGCACCACGACCCTCGTATTCGACGGCGCAATGAGCAATGCCCGCGTGTATCTCAACGGAAAACTTCTCGGCACATGGCCCTATGGATACAACTCGTTCTATGTCGACGCAAGCGGCACTGCCGTGCCCGGCAAGAACCATCTTGAGGTGAAGCTCGAGAACAAGGAACGTGCCTCGCGCTGGTATCCCGGTGCCGGTCTCTACCGTAATGTGCATGTAGTTTCCACCGACAAGGTGCATATCCCTGTCTGGGGCACATATGTCACCACTCCGAAAGTGACACCCGAATATGCCTCCGTACATCTCAACATGAAGATCGACGGTGCCGCTCCGGGTTCGAAAGTCGCTGTCAGCACGGAAATTCTCGATCCGGCCGGTCAGGTGGTGGCTTCCGATCAGTCGACCTATGTGGCCCGCGGTCAGGAATTCGGTCAGAATTTCCTGGTCGGCTCGCCGAAACTGTGGACTCTCGACAAACCTGAACTGTATACCGCGGTGACACGTCTGAGTGTCGACGGCAAGGAGGTTGACAGCTATAAGACACGCTTCGGCATCCGCACCATAGAGTATATTCCCGAGAAGGGTTTCTTCCTCAACGGCGAACTGACTAAGTTTCAGGGTGTATGCAACCACCACGACCTCGGCCCGCTCGGTGCCGCTGTCAACCGCTCGGCGCTGCGTCATCAGATAGAGCTTCTCAAGGATATGGGCGTCAATGCTATCCGTACCTCACATAACATGCCCGCTCCCGAGCTCGTGGATCTATGCGACGAGATGGGCGTAATGCTCATGGTCGAGCCTTTCGACGACTGGGGCTTCCGTCCGAAGTCGCCCAACGGCTACGGCATGTTCTTCAACGAATGGGCCGCACGCGACATCACCAATATGGTCGAGCATTACCGCAACAGTCCGTCGGTCGTAATGTGGTCTATCGGCAACGAAGTGCCCTCGCAGTGGGGGCCCACAGGTATGGACGAGCTTTCCATGCTCCAGAATCTGGTGCATGAACTTGATCCGACACGTCCCGTGACATGTGGTATGGATCAGATCGGCGCCGTACTCGACAACGGATTCGCAGCCGCTCTCGACATACCGGGCTTCAACTACAAACCCCAGTATTACGACAAGGCATACGAAGGCCTTCCTCAGAAGCTTATCCTCGGTTCGGAGACTGCCTCGACTGTGTCGAGCCGTGGTAAGTACTACTTCCCTGTTGAGTTCGGCGAGCATCACACAGCCATGCACCCCGACAACCAGAGCAACAGCTATGACAACGAGTCGTGCTCCTGGAGCAATATTCCCGATCTTGATTTCGAGATGGACGACGACCGTCCCTGGGTCATCGGTCAGTTCGTATGGACCGGCTTCGACTATCTTGGCGAACCGTCGCCCTACGATACCGATGCATGGCCCAGCCACAGCTCCTACTTCGGCATAATCGACCTCGCGTCGCTTCCCAAGGACCGCTACTATCTTTACCGTTCCAAATGGAACAAGACCGACGAGACCCTGCATGTGCTTCCGCACTGGACATGGCCGGGACGCGAAGGCCAGGTGACTCCCGTATTCGTATACACATCGTATCCTTCGGCCGAACTCTTTGTCAACGGCAAGAGCCAGGGACGCCGTGCCAAGAACGACAGCACTGTTGTAGACCGCTACCGCCTCCGCTGGAACGATGTGGTGTATGAGCCGGGCGAGATCAAGGTCGTGGCCTATGATAAGGCAGGCAATCCCGCCGCAGAAAAAACCGTGCGCACCGCCGGTAAGGCGGCCTCGCTCCGTATCACTCCGAACCGCGACACGATAGCTGCCGACGGCGACGAGCTGGTGTACTTCACCGTCGAAGCCCTCGACCGCAACGGCAATCCTGTGCCCGATGCCGACCAGATGGTTAAATTCACCGTGACAGGCGCAGGCACATACGAAGCCGGAGCCAACGGCGACCCGACGTGTCTGCTGCCGTTCCAGAATCCGGAGATGAAGCTGTTCAGCGGTGCTGCTACCGCCATCGCCCGTTCTGCCAAGACTCCGGGCATGCTTACCATCAAAGCTACCGCCAAAGGGCTTAAACCGGCCACAGCCACTGTGACAGTCGAATAAGACAGAAAAAAACAGAAGGTGAGGACAAGATTTCCCTCTCGGGGTTCTTGTCCTCACCTTGTTTTATGTAACTTTCAAACTTCTAACTGTTTACCGACTGGTCGAATTCGGAGAGAATCTTGTTGAGCTCGTCCTCGGTGCGGGTGAGCCGGGCACGGCATTCGGCGAGAAGTGTGGCCGCGCGGCGAGTGCGTTCGGCCAGAGTGTCGATGTCGCTGTTGTCGGCGCGGAGCTGTGCGAGTATTTTTTCGAGTTCGGCAAGAGCCTGGGAGTATGTGAGATCGCTGTTTTCCATTGTGTTCAGGAGTTGATTGTTGAGGCTTTTGTGCGCCCTGTGGCGAAAGTGGTGGTTATGACGGTGCCCGGCGCGAGGACATCGTCGGCAGTGACGGCATGGCCGTCGACGCGGGTTATGGAATAGCCGCGTCGCAGTGTGGCTTCGGGTGATAATGTGTCCAGAAGAACTCCGAAGGCATTGAGACGTTCGGCAGCGCGTATGAACGTGCTGCCGACGGCGGCCTTTATTGCTGCCGGTATCTCCGGGCCGAGGCGCTGGCGGTTCCGGTCGATGATACTGCGCGCAATGGCCGGTATGGAGCCCTGATAGTATGCGAGCTGCTGACGCTGACCGGAAATGCGGTCGCGCACGAGAGTCAGGATCGCGTCACCGGTGGCGCGCAGGCGGTCGTATGCGGCCGTGGCCATGCCTATGAGCACTTCGGCGGCGGCTGTCGGAGTCTTGACACGCGTGTTGGCGACGTAATCGAGCACGGTCACGTCGCGTTCGTGGCCTATGCCTACGATTATCGGCAGCGGGAACTGGGCGACGTTGGAGGCGAGGGTATAATCATCGAAAGAGGCGAGATCGCTGACGGCGCCGCCTCCGCGGATCAGCACCACGCAGTCGAATTCGCCGTCGCGAGCGGCGATGGCCTCGAGTGCGGCCACTACGCTCGGCACCGTGCGCTCGCCCTGCAGGGTGGCTTCGAACAGTTCGGTGGTGAAACGCAGGCGCTGGGGGTTGTTGTGGAGGTGCTTCATGAAGTCGCCGTAGCCGGCGGCACCGCGTGCCGAGACAACTGCTACACGCACCGGCAGCTGTGGCCACGGTATGGAGCGGTTCATGTCGAAGACGCCTTCGGCCCGCAGACGGGCTATGATCTCGTTGCGGCGGCGTGCGAGGTCGCCTACGGTATAGTCGGGGTTGATGTCGCTTATGACGAGCGACATGCCGTAGACGGGGTGATAGTTGGCGTTGACTTTCACCATTATTTTCATGTCGGAGCGCAGGCGTGTGCCTGTGGCCGCATAGAACATAGCTCCGAGGCGCGAATAGGTCGAAGCCCACATCACGGCGCGGCTTTTTGCCAGGGGCGAGCCGGTGCGCTCGTCCTTCTGTACGAGCTCCATGTAGCAGTGTCCGCCCGACGAGCGGAGATCCGAGGTCTCGGCCGTCACCCATACGCCCTGAAGCCCCGGTGCGACGGCTATGGCCGATGTCACGCGCCGGTTTAGCTCAAGCAAGCTGATTGCCTGTTCTTCCATCACTTTTTTTCGGTGAATTTGTCGCCGGAAAGACGCATTTCTATGTTTTGTCTGAGCAGGCCGAGGCCTTTGGGACGGTCGGCGTCGGTGTAATATGCCGGTGTGGTGTCGGTGAAGCGGAAGACGGAGGTCTCCGGATCATATTCGGCTCTCACAAAGAGATAGTCGGGCATTTCGGCGGTCTTGATCTCCTTGCGGCGCGCCGGGTCGGCGAACTGGGCTATGCCGGGCATTTCCGGAGCAGGCAGTTCCTTCCAGTCGGCCGGGCGGAAGAGGCGCACCCGGCTGTCGGCCACCGGTGTAAGGACGGTCTCTACCACAGCCACTATCGTATCTCGTCCGGCCGGTACGAGAGCTATCTGCATGGAGGCATCGCGGCTCATCTCGATTGTCACGGCGCGGTCTGACAGAGCTGTTATGCGTGATCGTCCTCCGAGTGTGTTGGCCGACGGTGTCGACAGGCCGCTGTTGAAATAGTCGAGCATGTCGAGTCGCGTATTGGTCTGGAGTAGCGGCACTACAGTCGTCGGAGCCTCTTTGAAGAAATCGGCTGCGGTGCGGGCCGGTGCTGTCAGGGCTGCCGAGGCCGCGGCGAGTAATATGAGAGCTTTCAGGTTCAAGGCTTTCTGTTGTATTTTTTCTTTGATTTGGTCTTGCGCTCGGACGCATGCGCGTAGTCACGGTCGGGATCGGCGATTTCGCTGTATACGCGCTTGCCGAAAAATTCGAGTCCCTTGAGTGCTGCTACGACACGCTTGGCATCGGCTTTCTTGACGTCAAAGAGCGAATATGACGGCAGAAGGTCGATACGGCCTACGTCTACACGCCGCCCTTCGACATTCTTGTTGAGCATGTCGATGACATTTCCGGCATAGAAACCGTCGGCTTTGCCGAGGTTCACATATATGCGGGCCATTCCGCGCTCGGCGGTACGGCGGTCTTTCTCGCGGTCGGATGGATGCTCCTTGGCCGGACGATCCTTGCCTTTTTTCTCTTTGGCCGGTTTTTCGTCGATGAAATCGATGTTGGGTGCGTCTTTGTAATAGTCGAGCAGACGATTGAATTCGAGTGAGAGAACGCGTTTGAGAAGGTCTTCGGTCGACAGCCACGACAGCTTTTTGAGCACTCCGGGCAGGTAGCGGTTGATTTCTTCCTCGTTGACCTCAACGCGTTCGAGGCGGTCGGCGAGATTGTAAAGCTGTTTCTCGATGATGTGCTCGGGGGTGGGCACATCCTTGCGCTCGAATTTTTTGCCGATTATGCGCTCTATCTCGCGGAGCTTGCCTTTCTCGCGTGAGTGGATTATGGCAATGGATACGCCGGTCTTGCCGGCGCGGCCGGTTCGTCCCGAGCGGTGTGTGTATACGGCGGTGTCGTCGGGGAGTCCGTAGTTGATCACATGCGTGAGGTCGTCGACGTCGAGACCGCGGGCGGCGACATCTGTGGCCACGAGGAGGGAGATGACACGGTCGCGGAATTTCTTCATCACGATGTCGCGCTGCTGCTGGCTGAGATCGCCGTGGAGTGCGTCGGCGTTGTAGCCGTCGGCAATGAGGTGGTCGGCGATTTCCTGTGTGTCGCGGCGTGTGCGGCAGAATATGATGGCGTAGATGTTGGGGCTGTTGTCGGCGATACGCTTCAGGGCGAGGTATTTGTCGCGGGCGTTCACCATGTAGTATATATGGCGGACGTTCTTGGCGCCCTCGTTGCGGGTGCCTATCACGATTTCCTCGGGGTTTTTCATGAAGCGCTTGGAAATGCGGGCAACCTCCGCTGGCATTGTGGCCGAGAACATGAGCATCTTGCGGTCGTCGGGCACATGGGAAAGAATGTCGTTGATAGAGTCGACAAAGCCCATGTTGAGCATTTCGTCGGCTTCGTCGAGCACTACGGTGTGCACGTGCCCGAGATCTACGACACCGCGGTTGATGAGGTCGATGAGCCGGCCTGGGGTCGCCACGATTATCTGCACGCCTTTGCGCAGGGCGCGGATCTGGCTCTCGATGCTCGAACCGCCGTAGACGGGCAGGATTTCGAGTTCGGGAACGTATTTGGAGAAATCGGCGAGATCGCCGGCTATCTGGAGGCAGAGCTCGCGGGTGGGTGCGAGCACGAGTGCCTGAGGCTCGGTGCGGTCAAGATCGACACGCTGTATCAGAGGTAATCCGAACGCGGCGGTCTTTCCTGTTCCTGTCTGGGCGAGAGCCACGAGGTCGTGGTCTCCGTTCAGGAGCACGGGGATCACTTTCTCCTGTACAGGCATCGGGGTTTCAAACCCCATTTCGGCAATGCCCTGGAGCAGGTCGGGGCGAACGCCTAATTCTTCGAATGTCAGCATAAAAACAGTTTAAAAAATGTAACCACAGGCTCGATGAAGCCTGTGGTACGTATAAATAGGCTTTGTCCTTAAAACACTCCGGGCGTGGCTTTTGTTGGCTTCAGTCGTCGGAGTGTTCGCGGAGGAGAGCGGCGGCGCGTTCGGCTTCATCCTCGGCGACATAAAGCCGCACGGGTGCCCAGGTAGCCCCCGCGCCGTAGAGTGTGGACATGGCATCGTCCATCACATGGCATTCGATGTCGTGGTTTTCGAGCATGCCGGCAGCGATGGCGGCATCGCGGGCGTTGGTGAATTCGGCCGCAACGACCATTTTGGAATCTTTCATCGGGCAATTATGAGGAAATATTGTTTTTTGCCTTTCTGCACGATGATATATTTGCCGTCGAGAAGCATTTCGGGCGATGCTGTGATCTGGGGATCGGTCACTTTCTCTTTGTTGATCGAGAAGCCTCCGCCCTGCACGAGCTTGCGCATTTCGGCCTTGGAGGGGAAGACCGGTGCTTTCTCGGTGAGGAGATCGGCCATGCGGATGCCGGCCTCGATGTCGGCGCGGCTTACCTCGAAGGTAGGAACGCCGTCGAATACGTCGAGCAGCGTTGCCTCGTCGAGCTTGCGGAGGGCATCGGCGGCCTTGTTGCTGAAGAGTATCTGCGAAGCCTCCACGGCAGCCTCGTAGTCGGCGGCTGAGTGTACCATAGTGGTGATTTCCTGAGCAAGACGCTTCTGGAGGGGACGGCGTCCGGGGTCTTCGGCCTGTTCGGCCACAAGAGCCTCGATTTCCTCGCGCGAGAGGGCTGTGAAGATCTTGATATATTTTTCGGCGTCGGCGTCCGATACGTTGAGCCAGAACTGATAGAACTTGTAGGGCGAGGTGCGGGCTGGATCGAGCCATACGTTACCGCTCTCGGTCTTGCCGAATTTACCGCCGTCGGCCTTGGTGATGAGGGGGCAGGTCAAAGCGAAGGCATCGTCCTTGCCCTCGATGCGGCGTATGAGTTCGGTGCCGGTGGTCATGTTGCCCCACTGGTCGGAGCCGCCGAGCTGCAGACGGCAGCCTTTCTCCCTGTAGAGGTGCAGGAAGTCGTAGCCCTGCAGGAGCTGATAGGAGAATTCGGTGAACGACATGCCTTCGCGGCTTTCGCCCGACAGACGCTTCTTGACCGAATCCTTGGCCATCATATAGTTGACGGTGATATGCTTGCCGACGTCGCGGATAAAGTCGAGGAATGAGAACTGCTTCATCCAGTCGTAGTTGTTGACGAGTTCGGCGGCATTGGGTGCGTCGGAGTCGAAATCGAGGAATTTGGCGAGCTGGGCCTTGATGGCCTCCTGATTGTGGCGCAGTGTGGGCTCGTCGATTAGCTTGCGCTCCTGACTCTTCATGGAGGGGTCTCCGATCATGCCGGTCGCGCCTCCGACGAGGGCGATGGGCTTGTGGCCCGCACGCTGGAAGTGTTTGAGCATCATTACGCCAACAAGGTGACCGATGTGGAGGCTGTCGGCGGTGGGATCAATGCCGAGATATGCGGTCGCCATGCCTTCGGCGAGCATTTTATCTGTTCCGGGCATGACGGTATGTATCATGCCGCGCCAAGTTAGTTCTTCTATAAAATCCATCTTTTTAAGCTGTTAGGCAGATAAGCTGTTAGACTGACAGGCTGCCGGGCCTGAAAGTCGATAATTCTTAATTATAAATTAAAATTCTACGAAGGCGAGAGGGAGGAGCGACTGCACCGAGGGAAGACGGTAGATTTCTTCGGCTCCGTCGAGAAGCACAGGCACATGGTGGCCCGATAGTTTCTCATATTCGAGAAGTGCCTGGCGGCATGCGCCGCAGGGAGCTGTGGGATGTGGAGTCGGAAGACCGTCTGTGCCTATGGCTGCGATTGCTATCATATCGAAAGCTATACCCGGATAGTTGGCTCCGGCCCAGAAACATGCCGAACGCTCGGCGCATGTCCCCGACGGATATGCCACGTTCTCCTGGTTGGCACCGGTGACAATCTCGCCGTTGGCAAGCAGTATGGCCGCTCCGACCTTGAAATGGCTGTAGGGGGCATACGAGCCTTTAATGGCGTCGCGGGCGGCCTCGATCAGCCGGCGCTCGGTGGCGTCGAGTTCGTCGAAAGACATCGACTTTACCGGTATGATGATTTCTATATCTTTCATTCTCAAATATATTTTTGCAAAAATAGCGTTTTTTCCTCTATAAACCAAATTCGCCGTATGGTGCCCGGCGACGTCATCGATACCGCCTTTCATGGCAATGCGGCCGCAGGACGGTAAAAAGTAAGGCTAAAATTTTTATATTTGGGGGAGAAAGCGTATTTTTGCAAGCTGAAAGCGGAGTGTCTCCGCATGTGCCGCAGTGCACGTCTCCCAAAAGTATAAAAACGAAACCAGACAATATCAATGGAAAAAAAGACTCCCGCCACCGAGCAGATCGAACAGGCCGAAGACATCGTGGCAAAAGCACGCGCCAATAAGAAAACCTTAGTAGGTGTTTCGGTAGCCCTCGTGGTGATTATCGCAGCCGTACTCGTATGGCTCCTCGTCGCACAGTCGGGCAGCCGCAAGGCCGACGAGCTTATCGCCCGCGCCGATGCAGCCCAGAACGATTCGATAGCCCTTACTCTCTATGCCGATGCTGCCAAGGCCGGCTATAAGAGCGGCAACCGCGCCAAAGCCGAGATGGGTATCCGTCTCTACCGCGAAGGCAAATATGAGGAAGCTCTCAAATATCTCGACGACGCTTCGCTCGACGACGAGATCGCAGCCGCCGGCGTATATACCCTTCAGGGTGACTGCCACGTGAACCTCGACCAGTACGATCAGGCTCTCAAGTGCTATGGCAAGGCTATCTCCAAGGCCGACAAGAACCCCGAGATCGTGCCTTTCGTTCTCATCAAGGAGGCCAACATCTACCGTGCTCAGGGCAAGTTCGCCGATGAAGCCAAGGCTTACAAGACCATCATCGACGATTATCCCACCTATGTGGCAACGACCCGTGTAGACATCAAGAAGTACTACGAGCGCGCCCTTGCTTCTCAGAATCAATAAGAATATCAAAAGCCATAACTCTAAAAGGGCGTCTGCATCCGCAGTCGCCCTTTTTTCGAATTATGAATTGTGAATTATGGATTATGAATTGATACTTAATCCACCGCAGTTCATAGTTCGATTGGGTAATAAATCCATAATTCATAATCCATAATTCACAATTTAAATATGGATCGGCTCGAAGAACTGGCGGACAGGCCTGTGGGGCGGCTGCTGTGGCAGTATAGTGTGCCGGCTGTCGTTGGCATGCTGGTGATGGCGCTCTATAACGTTGTAGACCGTATATTTATCGGCCAGTGGGTGGGCCCAGACGCTATCGCCGGGCTGGCCGTCACATTTCCGATCATGAATCTCGCCACGGCCATAGGTGTGCTTGTCGGGGTCGGTGCTTCGTCGCGGGTGTCGATAGTGCTCGGAGGGGGCGACAGGCGACAGGCCGAGATGCTCCTCGGAAATGCCATGACCCTCACGCTCGTCAATGCCGGCATATATATATTGGTGTTTTCAATATTCATAGACGAGATGCTTGGCGCTTTCGGGGCCAGCGAGGCCACGCTTCCCTATGGCCGAGAGTATATGCTCACGCTGATGCCCGGACTGCTGCTTACCAATATTGCTTTCGGATTCAACAATATAATGCGTGCATCGGGCTATCCGAAGCGCGCCATGGCCACTATGCTGCTCGGGGCCGTGGTCAATGTGGTGCTCGATCCGATTTTCATACGTGTGTTCGATATGGGTATAGTCGGTGCTGCCATAGCTACAGATGTCGCTATGGCAGCTTCTGCATGGTTCGTGCTGGCCCACTTCGCGCGCCGCGACGTGTCGCTGCGCTTCCATCGCGGCACTTACGGACTTAGATGGAGCATTATATGGGGTATTGTCAGCATCGGTGCCGCGCCCGCTCTGGTCAATGCTGCTTCGTGTGCTATCAACGCCATCGTCAACCGTTCGCTCGGCGAGTGGGGCGGCGACCGCGCTATCGGTGCGGCCGGAATCATGATAACCTTCACATCGCTGCTTGTCACTGTCGTGCTGGGTATCTGTCAGGGCATGCAGCCTATTATAGGCTATAACTATGGCGCCGGACAGATGCACCGCCTCAAGCGCGCCTACTGGCTGGCTGTCGGGGTATCGTCGCTCATCACCCTTGCCGGAGCTGTCTTCGGTCTTTTCTTCCCTTCGGCTGTGGCGCGTGCGTTTACGTCCGATCCCGACCTTATAGCGGCCAGCGACCAGGCTCTCAGTCTATGTCTGCTGTGTTTTCCTTTTGTGGGGTTTCAGGTAATATCGACGGCTTTCTTCCAGAGCATAGGTAAGGCCGGCAAATCTATATTCCTGAGTCTTTCGCGTCAGGTGATTTTTCTTATACCCTTGTTACTGTGGCTGCCCGGACGTTTCGGTCTCGCCGGAGTATGGGGCTCTTTCCCTATTTCGGACTTTGCCGCCACGGTGGCCACGGCGGGTATGATAGCATGGCAGTTCGGTCATCTTGGCCGCCGCGCCGCCTGACGGCGCCTGACAGACAAAGAAAACTCCCGTACAGACCAATGGGTGTCTGCACGGGAGTTTATTGTTAAGGCGCTGTGCGCTTATTTCACGATGACTTTCTTGCCGCCGATGATATAGAGGCCGGCGGGAAGGGTAGAGGCGCTTTCGTCGGGCTGAAGGGTGCCTACGTGTACGCCCGAGAGGTTGTAGACTTCGCGCACGCCGTTTTCGGTAGCCTCGATATTGTCGATGCCCGAAGTACCGGCCTTGACGATGTTATAGGAGTTCCACCACTGGTCGGCTACGAACGAATCGTATGCGTCGGCAGGTACGATGATGGTGAGATCCTTGCCGCTTGAGGGAAGCGAACCCGCCTTGAACGAGGGAGCGGTAGTGCCTTCGAACTTGCTCCAGTCGATTGTGTTGAGGGCGTTGCAGCGGTCGAAAGTACCCGAACCGAATGCGAAGTTGGCGGGAAGGGTGACCTTGGTGACACCGCTGTAGTAGAATGTGTCGGTGGTGTTGTTGACGCCTGTGCAGCCGCTGAGGTCGATCTCGGTGAGAGCTTCGGTCTGGTAGAAGGCATTCTGGAACGAGCGGAAATTGGCTGCCTGGTCGGGGGCGGCCATTACTACGGTTTCGAGAGTCTTGCAACCCTGGAAGATACCTTTGGTCACATTGCCGAAGATTCCGGGGAAGCCGGCACAGAGATTGGTTGCCACGGCGATTTCGGCCTGGCTCATGTCGACAAGCTTGAGGACGAAGTTGCCGCTGCCGTTGTTGTTGCCCAGAGCGACTGAGAGTTCCTTGAACTTGTCGGTATCCCAGTAGCCAGACAGATAGATCTTGACGGCATCCTTAAGGTCGGAGGGAATGTTGTTGGCGTCGATATAGTAAGTGCCTTCCTCGATTTCCTGGACGGCCTGGAGATTGACATACTGCCATGTGGCCGATGCCTTGAACGAATCGTAGACCGCGGCGGGAACCATGACTGTGATCAGGCCCTGCTCTTCGGCACTGAGGTGTTCGAATACATTCGCGTCGGAGGCGATGACGGGAGCGGCCTCGCCCGAATAGAGGCTCCAGTCAACGAGACGGAGAGCCGTGCAGCTGTTGAACATATATTTGCCTACGGTGAAATCGGCGGGAAGAACCACGCTTGTCAGTTTGGCGCACTTGCCGAAAGCGTCCTCGCTCTTGGTTACGGCTGTCCATGCCGACATGTTGACGGTCGAGATCTGTGTGTTGTAGAAGGCGTCGGTGATGTTTGAAACGCCTGTGAGGGCAGCGATATCGCATGCTACGAGCGATTCGCAGTTCATGAAGCATTCCTGCAGGCTGGTGATGTTGGCGGCTGTCTCGTTTGCAGGGAACTTGACGGCTTCGAGAGCCTTGCACATTTTGAATACGCCGGCGTTCTGCATGCCTGCGGCCACATAGAGGCTTGTGGAGGGCTTGATGGTGGCTTCCGACATGTCTACGCTGACGAGGGTCTTGTTGCCTACCGGGGGGAAGCCGAGGTTGGCTCCGATTGCCACGCAGAGTTTCTGGAAGTCGGAGGTACCCCATTCGCCGGTGAGGGTCAGTTTGACGGCGTCGGCGAGCGACGAGGGTATTTCGCTTGCGCTGATGGTATATTCACCGGGTTTGGGAGGCGCGGGGATACCCATCACTACGGGCGAAGGTTCGAAAGTGGCCTGATTGTCTTCGACATAGTTGCCCATCTGGCCCCAGCGGTTTGAGCCCCAGCCATATGCGGTGCCTTTGTCGTCGAGAAGAGTGGAGAAGCGCTGGCCCGAGCTGAGAGATACGGCTACTGTGCCTTCGGGTACGTCGACTGCCACGGGAGAGTAGCTGAACTGGTTGTTTGCCACTTCGTAGGCTTCGCCTTTGCCGTTGCCGAGGCCGCCGTTGGCGTTTGCGCCCCATGCGTATACTTTTCCGCCGGCGACAGCGACACGCACGTATTCGCATCCGGAGAATGCAGTCACGGCGCCTTCGAGAGCTGTGATGCGGGTCGGCACGAGCACGTTGCCGAGATTACCGTCGGTATCGGTGTCGTCCATCGGCAGGTTGAGGCCGAGTATATTGAGCTGGTTGTCGCCCCAGGCCCACAGGCTGCCGTCGGCCTTGAGGGCATAGGAGGCATTGTCGATTGCGTATACGGCTTCCCAGGTATCGGTTCCGATACGGGTGGGGAGCTTCACGTTGATCTCGTCGTTGAGGAGCTGTCCGTGTCCGGCATATCCCCAACCCCAAAGAGAACCGTCGTTCTTGAGGGCGAGCACATGTGATGAGCCGACCGATACCTGTTTCCAGTCGGTGTCATTGCTTATCTTTACGGGTATGGCGCTGTTTTTGGTGTCGCCGGTACCGAGGGTGAAGGTCTCGGCGCTTCCCCATCCCCAGAGTGTGCCGTCGGTCTTGATGCCGAAGACTGTGTAGCACCAGTTAATGGAGGTGCTGACGGATGCCCAGTCGCTGTCGGTGCCTACCTGCACGAGTTCGGTGTGTTTGGTGATACCGTCGCCGACGCCCGACATCGATTTTTCGTTGCTTCCGGCAGTCCAGAGTGTGCCGTCTTCCTTGATGGCGAACATGGCGCCGCGGGCGCCGTAGACTGCCTTCCATGTGTTGTCGGTACCTACCTGAAGCGGTTTTGTGGAGAACTTGGCTGCTGATCCGACGCCGAGCTGACCTTCTTCGTTGTCACCCCAGGCCCAGAGAGTGCCGTCGGCCTTGATTGCGTAGGTGCTGTTGTCGCCTGCGCTCACGGCTTTCCACACGGGTGCTTCGGCAGCGTTGACTGTGGTGACCGCTGCAAGACCCATTGCGAGAAATGATGTAAACAGTTTTTTCATATCAGTGTGAGATTAGTGTAAGTGTCGTTTTTGTTCAGACTTTGAATTTGGCGGTATTGCCTTTGGCGTCGCGCACGATGTAAATGCCGGGAGCCCAGCCTGTGACGTCGAAGGTTGTCTGGCCGCCGTCGATGTTGCCGGTATACTGTGTGGCGCCGGAGATGGCGAATACCATGAATGTGCCGTCGTTTCCTTCAAGAGTGGCTGTGCCGCCGCTTACAGTGCATTTGACGGGAGCTGCCGTCTCGGCCGATACATTGGCGATTCCGCTCTGCTGAGGTGTTTCATATCCGCGGACAAGCGGACAGATCATGAAGCTGCCGTAGTTGCCGCCGTAGTAGCTTACGGGACGGATGTAGTCTGTTTCTCCCTTGAGTCGTGCGAATGAGTTGTGAGCCAGAAGGTTCTGGGCATCTTCCGGACGCATGGTCTGATTGGGCATCACATCCATGAGTATGCACATGTCTTCTTTGGAGAAGTCAGTGCCCCATCCCGATACGGATATGAATATGAACGGTTTTCCATAAAGATCCAGGGGATTCTGGAAGCGGAGGGGCATTACGGCACCACCGACTACGGGTGTCCAATAGCCGTCTTCCGAGGTCTTGATGTCGTCAAGAGTGAAAAATCCGCTTTCAAGTGTCTTGAGAGGTGCGGTGAATGTCACAGTGCCGTTTTGCACGTCGATGTCCGACATATAGACTGTAACAGTGATCTGTCTTTTTGCCGGCCATTTCGTGGGTTTGGCGCTGAGATATACGTTCACTCCGTCGAGGTATATCTCGTTGCCGGGTAACATATAGAAATTGCCGACTCCTTCGACATTGAGGCTGTTCGCGCCGCCGAGTACACCTTCGTTCCCCGGATATGCCTGTATTCCGAGTGCGTATGTGTTTATCCACTCGCGGGTGTCTGCCAGACATAGTTCGGCCACGCCGCCGACTTTCATTTTCCAGTCCGGAGCATAGGTTTTCTCTTCGTTGGCGAATGTGACTGTCTGGGAGGGAAAGGCGAATGTACCGGGGGTTTTATATGTCACGAAGGCATCCTGCGATTTGGCGCTTTCGATTGTTCCGCCGTCGCAGCTCCAGTTCCATGCCTTCGGTCCGCCGGTCGACATATCGGTATACATCACCGTGCTTCCGACAGGTGTCCAGAGAAACGCTTTTTCATTGATGGGATTTCGGGAGAGATAACTGCACGCAGGATTGATTCTCGGATTCTCGATAGTGCCTATATAGCGCAGGCCTGTCGGGGGCTGGTAAGAAGCTTCCTGTGCGAAAGCCGAAAACGATACAGCTGCAGTAAGAATAAGAAATGTGTAGAGCTTTGTCATTTACGGATAGTTTTGATGGTTGGTTGCTTTTTTGCAAAATTGTGCAATTTCATATATAAAATACAACATTTTGCGGTCTACTTGCGGTCTACAACGTCGCTTTTGTGAGGTTTAAACAAAATTTTACTATCTTTGGGGCATGAAAAATCTGGTGATACTGTCATTTTTCTTTGTGCTGCTTTCATGCTGCGGAAACGGTCGTCGTTTTAACGGGCCTTTCCGCTGGCCGGCCATATCTCCTGCGGTAGACAGCATGAATCTGAAACTTGAGTATGATTTTGCCAATTATGAACCATATGAGATCCTCGAATCCGACGTGAGATCGTTCCGCCGGATCGCATCCGGTTTTGGTGACGATCCCGGCGTTGCGATCCGGACGTCCTTCTGGGAGGGCCGTCTGTATCAGCGGCTCGGCCGTACCGACAGTGCATACAAGGCATTCAGGAAGGCTTATGAACTCAGCGATTCGGGCAGACATACATATGAGTTCTATCGGCTGCGGGGGCTGCTGCGCCAATTCGAGCGTGTATCGGGCGGAGTGGTCTATCGTCAGCTTGATGAGGAAATGAGATATTACCAGTCGGTAGGCGACAAGCCCATGAGTGCCGTCACATATATAAATATGGGTACGAATCTGTATCATATCGGCGAGTATGAGCGTAGTCTCGAATACATGCAGAAGGCAAACGAAATCAATACGGCACTCGGATTTACCAAGATGGTGTCGAAAAACACCATAAATATAGCAAATATAGAGTTTTCGCGCAATAACGAGGCAGAGGGACGCCGGATACTCCTCGACTTGCTTGATTCCGATGATCTTAAAGGCGACAGTACGGCTGTCAATCTCATCAATCGTAATTTTTATGCGCATACAGGCGAAGTGAAATGGCTTCTCGACGCTTATGCCGGAGTGGAGCGTGACAGCGGCCGGCGCGATCTTCAAGGTCTCTATACGGCTCTGCTCAGTCGTCATTATTTCGACAGCGGAAAACCCGATTCCGGTTTGATATACAGCGATATGGCGATGGCATGCATTCCTTCGGTGGAGGACTACGATCACCGGGCGATGATACTCGATGCCTATGCGACAGCTCTCGAGTTGCGTGGCCATATCGACAGTGCGTTGCAGATCCGCAAACAGATGGAACTTTATATAGACTCGGCGAGCACGCAGATGCAACGCGACGATGTGCTCCGTATGTCGAATGTACGAGAGGTTCAGCTTGCCATAGCCGCCGAACGCGAACGCGCACAGAGGATGAAGCTTAACTATCTGGGTATTATCTTCATTGTCGTGGCCGTAGCCGGAGTGATATTTTTTCTGTTCTACCGCCGCTATCAGCGCGACCAGATCGCAAGCCGCGACAGCCGTCTCCAGATCGAGAAGGAACAGCGGCATCTTCTTGCCCTTACTCTGGCTATGGAGGAGAAGAACAATACATTCCAGTCGATAGTCGACGAGATAGGCCGCATGCGCAAGGAGGGTAAGATCGCTTCACCTGAGGCGGCTATCGTACAGAATATCGTAAAAATGCATTTGGCCGGCGATGAAGAGCGCGACAGTTTCCGACGTATGTTCATAACTGTCAATCCCGAATTCGTGCAACGTCTCCAGCAACGCTGGCCCGATTTGTCGGAATCCTATGTCAAACTGGCTACATATATCTATCTCGGCCTGGATAACAGCCAGATAGCGCGTCTGCTCGTTATTCGTCCCGAATCTGTGAAGCAGGCACGCTGGCGCCTCCGCAAACAGCTCGGCCTCGAAAAAGACGAGTCCCTCGATGAGGTAATCCGGTCGCTGGTTTAGGCTGACGGACTGCTGGGCTGTTGGGCCGCGTAGCGGCGAATAGCTGCGGAGTAGCGCTTAGAGTAATAGCCTATGGCAAGCGCGCCGTAAGGTGCGCGCAGCCATAGGTTTTCGAAGCCGTCATTAGAGATAAAGAGCTGCGTAGCTGCGATATAATCTCCCAGATGTGTCGCAGCTACGCAGCTCTTCTTTTTCTATCGCAATCCTTATACCCGTGCTGCGCGCACCTACGGCGCGCTTGCGCGGGCCTATTTTTGTCTACGTTGCTCCGCAGCTTATCTGCCGCTACGCGGCTGCTGGGCTGACGGGCCTTTCTTCCTACTTTCCTAATCTCTTACTCTCTTAACCTCCTAACTTCCCAACTCTCCTAATATCCTAGCCTCTTGTCAGGGTGATGAAGGAGAAGCCGTCGCGGCGGTCGAGCGCTGTAAGGCGGTAGGCATCGAGGTCTATGACGGGGAAGAATGTGTCGGCTTCGGGATCTTCGCGGTCTACCACAGTGAGGTCGAGAACATCGGCAAGGGGAAGTGTGGCGGCATATATCTGACCGCCACCGATGACGAATATGTCGCCTGGCCCGGAAGCAGCCATGGCAATGGCCTCTTCGGGCGATTTCGCCACATCGACGCCTGAAGCCGAGAAATCGGCCGAGCGGGTTATGACTATGTTGCGCCGGCCCGGGAGGGCGCCTCCGGGCAGCGACTCGAATGTGCGTCGGCCCATAACGAGAGTATTACCCATGGTGATGGCCTTGAATCGGCGCAGATCGTCGCGGAGATGGAAAAGAAGATCGCCGTTCTTTCCGATAGCTCCCTTGCGGTCTATGGCGGCTATAATGTGTATCATACGCTTACTTCGGCTTTTATGTGCGGGTGCGGATCGTATCCCTCGAGGGTGAAATCGCTGTATTTGAAGTCGAAAATATTTTTTACATCGGGATTTATGACCATTTTCGGCAGCGGGCGCGGCTCGCGGGTGAGCTGCAGACGCGCCTGGTCGAGATGGTTGAGGTAGAGGTGGGCGTCGCCGAGAGTATGCACGAAATCGCCGGCTTCGAGACCTGTCACTTGGGCCGCCATCATGAGCAGCAGAGCATACGAGGCGATGTTGAAAGGCACGCCGAGGAAGCAGTCGGCGCTGCGCTGGTATAGTTGCAGGCTGAGCTTGCCGTCGGCCACATAGAACTGGAAGAAGGCGTGGCACGGCGGCAGATTCATGTTCTTGAGGTCGGCTACGTTCCATGCGCTCACTATTATCCGGCGCGAGTCGGGATTATGCTTTATGGTCTCGATTGCCTCTGAAATCTGATCGATAGTGCCGCCGTCGTAATCGGGCCATGAGCGCCACTGGTAGCCGTAGATATGGCCGAGATTGCCGTCAGGGTCGGCCCATTCGTTCCATATGCGGACGCCGTTCTCCTGGAGGTAGTGCACATTCGTGTCTCCGGCAAGGAACCACAGCAGTTCGTGGATAATCGATTTCAGATGAAGTTTTTTGGTAGTGACGAGTGGAAAGCCGTCAGCGAGGTTGAACCGCATCTGATAGCCGAACACCGACATTGTGCCTGTGCCTGTCCGGTCGGTCTTGACTGTGCCGTGCTCGAGGATATGCTTTAAAAGAGCTTGATATTGCTGCATTTTTTTAGTTGGAAATTACAAGTTAGAAGTTAGTGGTTGGTAATGAGGAATTAGCAGCAACTAACTACTAATTATTTTAGGATTGCTTTGCGGGAGAGAATGCGGTGTCCGAAGCGGCAGTATAGGCATTTGCGGGTGTCGCAGTAGCTGCGGCGCAGTTCTATGAGGGCCTGGCTCGAGAAAGCATCGCGGCATGCAATGCCCGCCCCGGTAAAGGACTTCACGACAGAATTGTTTTCCGGCGGGAGGGCGCACAGTATGTCTATGGCCCGCTCGTGGAGTTCGGGGCGCCCGTAGCGGTTGCCGTAGGCCGACAGTAGCGGTGCTACAACATTGATGATCAGCGACGCTATCGAGGCGTCGCTGAGTACGCGGGGCACCCTGCGGTCGGAGGGTCCGCCGAGGGTATAGCGGTGGCGCCAGTAATCGGACGGGGGTGTGGCGAACAACGCTCTTGCGTCAGCCACATTTTTGACGTCCATCACGCCGTAGGCAGCCCGGAAACCGCCTGCAATCATGGCGGCGAGGAGAGCTATGCGCCGGTGAGGCATATTCTGGGGGCGTATACGACCTGTTTTCCAGCCGAGCGAATGCGGGGCATGCAGTCCGAATTTGGCGCTCATGAAGGCATATTCCTCTTTGAGCCTCGCGCAGTATGAATCGCCACCCGGTGCCGAATCGAGAAATCCGGCCTGCCCCAACAGCATGGCCTCGACCGATATGGCCGAGTCGGCATGCTTCATGAGCATGCGCAGCGGCATCGAGAGAGCCAGCCGCTCGAACGGTTCGGCATTGGTGCCGAACCCGAGGGCGCGGGCCAGAAGGACATATATTGCTGCTGTCCAGTCGCCTTCGAAACGGTCGGCAAGGGCTGCCGCATGATCGCTTTTGCGGTAGAGGCGATCTATGGCAAGCGCCGACAGCCAGTCGGAGATGTGTAGCGCCGTGAATCCCTTGAGGAAAGAAGCGCATGCGGGGCCGTCGCCGGGACGGTTGACGAGTGCGTCGTAGTGATTGCGGAATGCGGGGTCGCACGGCATTAACAGCTGCGGAATCTCGCAGCCGTCGGGACGGGCAATCCTGGCGTCATCGACCCCTACCACATGCAATATCACGCTGTCGTAGGCTCTGTCGCTGCTATGGCCGTGCCGTCGCCAGTCGGATGCGCGTACGTGTATCTCGACGTTTCCCGCCCACATCCTCTCGCCTATGCGTATCTTGGCGTTGAAGAAATCGGGTCCAGAGCCTGTATTGATCAGGCCCGGGTCTATGATGTCGATACGTTCGCCTGAGACCGTAGTCATGGGCGCCCCCGACCAGAGGCGATGCTGCCATACATATTGCATGAGTCTTTCCATGACCGGCCTGAAACGCCTTACGCTTCTTTAAGCTCCTGCAGACGCGCGAGATACTTGCCGATGATGTCGAATTCGAGGTTTACGACCGAACCTTTGGCTATGTTGCAGAAGTTGGTGTGCTCGAAAGTGTAGGGGATTATTGCCACGCGGAAACTTGACACCGTACTGTCGCATACGGTCAGACTCACGCCATTGACGGTCACGGAACCCTTTTCGACTGTCATATAACCTTTGAGGGCCATTTCGCGCGGTACCTCATATTCGAATGTGAAGTATGTGCTGCCGTCGGCCTCCTCGACGTGTGTGCACACTGCCGTGGTGTCGACATGGCCCTGGACGATATGGCCGTCGAGGCGTCCGTTCATGATCATGGAGCGCTCGAGGTTCACGAGGTCGCCTTCCTTGAGCAGACCGAGATTGGAGCGGTCGAGGGTCTCGCGGATCGCGGTGACGGTATATGTGCGGTCCGGTCTCACCTCAGTGACGGTGAGGCATACGCCGTTGTGTGCCACTGACTGATCTATGTGAAGCTCGTCGGCAAACGAACAGCTGATAGTCAGCTCGATATTACCGCCGTCGCGGCTGACGCCCGTCACCCGGGCGGCTTCTTCTACTATTCCTGAAAACATGTTCTGGTGTTATTTGAGTCGATAAACTATTTGTTTATTGATATGTCTGTCTTTGTTCCCGGAGTATAGAGCACTGTAAACTCGAGGAGCCTGGTCTTTGGATCGTAGCGGTACTGAAGGGTCTCTTTGCCGGCCTTGACGGTGCGCGGGGCTGTAGTCTGGCAATTGACCCTGAACTGTAGCTCGACAGTGGCCGGCGCGCCGGGATATGTGCCTTCCGATGTAAGACGTATGCTTGTCTTTTTGGCGCTGTCCTTGCCTTCGAAGTGTATCAGGCGGTATTGTCCGCGCTCTATCGTGCCGGGAGTCATGCGGTTGTCATCGAAGAGTGTGTAGCCGCTTTTTACATCCGGTAGAGGATAGTAGTTGATTGTAAAGCGGTCAGCGCGGTAGTCGCCTGTATTGTCCATGGCGTATTCGGCTGTGGGGATGAAGGCTCCGGCGCGGACGAAGACCGGAAGCGTGCCGAGTGGTGCGGGATATGCCGCGGCTGTGCTTCCGCCGGCGTAGACCGACGCGGTATTGTTCATGTCGATCCAGCGCGAGCCGCCGGGAAGGTATATGTTGCGCGAGCGTGCGCCTTCTGTCAGAACGGGCGCAACGAGCACATCGCGGCCCCACAGGAATTCATCGCCGGTGTCGCTGCCCTTGTCGCCGTGGAAATCGAGCGGACGCACCAGAGGCCAGCCTTTTGTGCTGTTTTCGTATGCGAGGGTGTAGTTGTACGGAAGCCAGCGGTAGCGGTCTTTTACCAGCTGGAGCAGTTCTTTCTCGTACATCGGGTAGTGGTATGGCTCGGCAAATTTTGTGCCGTGTGTGCGGAATACCGGCGAGAACAGTCCGAGTTGCAGCCACCGCAGATATAGTTCGGGCATGTATGCCTCGTCGCCTACGGCGAACCCGCCGAGGTCGCTGGCCATGTAGCCGAGGCCGCTGAGTCCGGAATTGAGCATTATGCGTATCTGAGGCTCGAGGCCGCCCCAGGAGCGCGACACATCGGTGCTCCAGGGAAATACAGAGAAGCGCTGGAGGCCGGTGGTGCCGCCGCGCATGAGAGTCATCAGGCGTCGGTCGGGATATTTCGAGGCATACAGATTGGCTATGATCTCGCTCCAGTCGTTGCCGTATTTGTTGTGGTAGAGTCGTGCGGGAAGTCCGTTGGCGTGTACACCGTTTTCGGGGTGTACCTCGGGTTCGCCGAGGTCGCCCCACCATCCGCCCATGCCCATGTCGGTGAGGCGGCGGTAGCGTTCGGTGAGCCACTGGCGGTCGAGAGGCGACGATACGTCGAACATGGCACCTTTGCCTACCCATATCTCCACGGGCTGCACGGCTCCCGAGGCATCACGCAGCAATGCTCCGGCAGCGGCGAGCGAATCGTAGTTGGCGGCTCCGCGGCCGTCGCGTATCACATATGGCTGCGAAATGGCCACGGTGTTCACTCCGCGGTCCTTGAGGGAGGCAAGCATGCCTTTTGCATCGGGCCATTGATCTTTATCCCACGCGAGGCGTCCCATATCCTCCTCTTTGCCGTACCAGTAGAGGTCGAGCACGATTCCGTCGAGTGGATAGCCTGCCTGCTTAAGGGTATCGACGGTGCCTTCAGTCTCGGCCTGGGTACGGTAGCCGTATTTCGAGGTGATATATCCGAGAGACCACATCGGCGGCAGCGGCTGGCGGCCTGAGAGTTCGGTAAGGTTGTTGGTCAGTTCGGCCGGAGTCGAGCCGTAGACATAGTAGTAGCTTACGGGCTTGTCGCTTTCGGTGATGTATCGCACCGGATTGCCGAGAATAAGTTCGGAGGCGGCATAATCGTCGAAAACGAGAGCGAAACCGCGGTCGGAAAGTACTACCGGCATGGTGATGTTCATCTGCTTTATGCGCGGGTCGGAGCCTGTATAGCCGTAGTTCTGCCGGTTGTACATCACAAGGGTGTCGCCGCTCATGGCTATGCTGTGGCCGCGTTCGCCGCCGCCGCGCCATGTTCCGGGCTGTCCGATGAGGAGCGATGTTTCGGTGAGACCGTTGTTGCTTTCGCGTGTACCCGGATCAACGAGACTGTTGAGGGGTGTGGTGATATGCAGCGAGCCGTCGGGGCCGAAGCTGAAGCGGATATTGGAGCCTACCGAGAAGTCGCCCGTAGGCATTGCAAGTACACTTTGCTCGGGAGCTATGCTCTGTCCTTTTGCGACGTTGTCGACACGGACTATGGAAGGCGACATTGCGGTCACGGTAGTGGTGCGGCCGTCGGGATAGGTGTGGCTAAGTGTCTGGGCTGTCGCGCAGAGCAGATTCAAGGCAATGAAAACGCCCGATATAATGGCTTTTAGACGCATTTTAAGCAATTTGGAGTATGATATACAAAAATAATGATATAATCTTAAATGGCAAAATATTCTTTTAGGGGCGAGGGGCAAGGGAGGAGGGGCGGGATTATTATTTCATGTGCCCGACGTCCCCGTCAGAGGAGATTGCGGAGAATCCACCAGGCGATTATGGCCAGGAGGATAGCGGTGAGAATGGCGGGGCGTACAGCGCGGGCGTGCAGCCGCGGCCATGTCCGGCGGCCGTTTTCGACTATGATATAGAATATGGCGGTTGGTACGGCGAAAAACACAAACGGATTGTAGCTCCATGCGGAGGCTATATCGCCGTGAAGGAGGGCGTGAAATGCGCGCTGGCTTCCGCAGCCGGGGCAGTCGTAGCCCGTAAGAAGCCTGAAGAGGCAGCGTGGCGATCGGCCTGCGAGCGGGTCGTGGTTGTAGTAATACCAACAAAATATGGCGGCTACGGCGAGCAATGCTGCCGCCGTAGCCGCCATGCGGAATTTCATATCTTTCATTCTCCGAAGAGAGAGCTCATGAACATCACGGGGAAGAATCCCAGAGCTATGGCTATCATGATAAGCCATGCCGCGATTTCAGATGCTTTTTTGGCTTTCTCGACATTGCCGCCCTGATAGAAGCTGGTGACACATATCGAGGCGATGAGAGCACCGATGCTCAGAGGCGAGCAGCAACAGATGGCCAGGCCGATGCTCCATCCGAGATATGTGCTCGGGCAAGGTTCGTCGGGGAGTTCGCGACGCGGCATGCGCCTGCCCGGGGTATATGGTGATTCGGGCTTCTGTTCGGCGGCCAGTTCTTCCGTGGTGTCGGTCGGCTCTGCATTGTCCGCGGTCTCCGATGGTTCGGATTCTGCGGATGTTTTGGCAGGAGCCGGACGGCTTCCGTCGAAAAGGCAGCGCAGTTCTTCGATCTCGCCTGCCGCGCACCAGCGCGGAAGACCGTCGAACCATACTTTGGTATTCTCGTCGACGGGCATATCGAAGAGCTGTTCCAATTCAAAAGGGCCTTGCTGGCGGCCATCGAGATAAACCCAAATCTTCATATTGTTTCGTTAAATCAGGAATTGCAAAGTTAAGAAAAAAGCATGTAAACTGTCCTCTTTATTCCGAAAGAATCAGAAATGCTTTACTTCGTAGCCGACAATGTCGCTGAGGAGATTGTTGGCCAGACGGCTTGCACCGAGACGGAAGTATTCGTTGGTGAGCCATTCCTCGCCGAGTACTTCCTTGATCACGGTGTAGTACTTCACGGCGTCTTCGGTCGTCGCAACACCGCCTGCAGCCTTGAAGCCCACGCGGTTGCCGGTCTTCTCGTAGTATTCCTTGATGCACTGGGCCATCACATATGCGGCCTCCAGGCTTGCGCCGGGATATTCCTTGCCGGTAGAGGTCTTGAGGAAGTCGGCGCCGGAGTAGAGCGACAGGATAGATGCGATCTTGATGTTTTTGGCGGTCTTGAGTGCTCCGGTTTCGAGGATGACCTTAAGGCGTCCGTCGCGGCAGGCCTCTTTCTGCTCGGTGATTTCGTCGACGAGCGACTCATAGTCGTGGTCGAGGAAGTAGCCCAGGTTGAGCACGATGTCGATTTCATCGGCACCGTTGGCTACGGCGAGCGAGGTTTCGGCTATCTTTACTTCCTCGAAGCTCTGCGACGAGGGGAATGCACCCGATACACATGCGATCTTGACGTCGCTCACCTCAAGCACCGTGCGCACTACGGCGGCGAAGTTGGGATACACGCAGATGGCGGCCACATTGGGAAGCGAGGGGAACTGCTCCTCGAAGTCGTTTACATTCTGGGTGAAACGCGATACCGAAGTGGGCGAGTCGGTTGCCTTCAGTGTGGTGAGGTCGATGGTGTTGAAAAGGAATTTATAGACGTCCTTGTTGTTGTTTTCGGCGAAGTGTTCGTCGAGGATTTTCTGTACGGCAGCCGATACGGCGGCATCGTCTTCAGTCACTTTGCTGGCGGCAATGGCCTGTGTGTATTTGTCTGTTGTAGGTTCGCTCATAGCTAATAGTGTTTATGTTAGTTTGGGATTTTCAATATGTCTTCTGCTATCCCTAACGCTTTTTTTCGATATATTGTTGCGGAAAGCTTCGGCCAGATCTATGCCATGCTGGTTGGCTATGGCCATCAGTACCCACAGCGTGTCGGAAAGCTCGTCGGCGAGGTCGAGACGTTCGCCGGGCTTGGCCGACTGTTCGCCGTCGGTACGGGCGATGATGCGGGCTACTTCGCCCACTTCCTCGGTCAGTATGGCCATATTGGTGAGCGGCGAGAAATAGCGCACGCCGACGGTGCGTATCCACCCGTCGACCGCTGCCTGCGCCTCGCGCAGCCCGATGTCAGTACCTTTGTCTTCCATAATCGGCAAATATACGAAAAATATTTTAGAAATGAGCCTGATGTGTCGGTCCGCGACCTGATGGAAACGGGAGGTCAGTAGTTGCGGTCGCCGAAAATTGCGGTGCCTACGCGGACGAGGGTTGCGCCGGCGTCTATGGCCAGCGGATAGTCGTGGCTCATGCCCATGGAGAGGGCGTCGAAGCCGCGCAGATCGGAACACGCCTGCTGTATTTCGGTTTTGAGGGCTGCCACGCGGGCGAAGTCATCGGCCACACGGCTCATGTCGTCGGTATTCGAGGCCATGGCCATGAGACCGCATATGTGTGTCGCACGGAGAGATTCGTATGCACGGGAGGTGAAGAAAGCGAGCATCTCTTCGGGGGTAAGGCCGAATTTGGTTTCTTCGCGGGCCACATGTACCTGCATCAGCACGCGGCTGACTATGCCGGCGCGTTCGCTCTCGGCGTCGATGGCCCGTAGCAGACGTTCGCTGTCGACGCTTTCTATCAGGGCCGGTCTCAGGGCAATGAGCTGGCGCACTTTATTGGTCTGCAGATGGCCTATGAAGTGCCATGAAATGTCGGCGGGAAGCGCCGGCACTTTCACGGCCAGTTCCTGTACCCGGCTCTCGCCGAAAAGGCGCTGTCCGGCGGCATATGCCTCGGCGATGGCCTCGGCGGGATGGAATTTCGACACCGCCACCAGCTCCACTCCGGCAGGAATGGTGGCGCGGACGGCGTCGAGAGCGCGGGCTATGTTGTCCATCAGTCTACGACTTTCATTTTATAGACGTCCATGAGCGGAGTCTCGGAGATCGACACGATTTCATAGTCGGCCATTGTCCCGGCCATGCCTTTGATGAAGTTGTCGTATGCTTCCTTGAAGTTGGAAGCCTGTACGAGGATGAGCGATGTGGAGCGTTTCTCGACAGCGGTTTTCTCGTCGATGGTGATGAATCCTACTTTGACGAGGAACCAGCGGTCGCCGCCTTCAACAAAGAAGATTTCGGCGATTTTGGTGCGTTTCACGGCTGATACGCTGAAATCACCCGATATGAAAGGGGTCTGTTCTTCAGTGATGCGGGCCTCGGCTTCGGTGAAGGAGAGGGCGTCTACAAGATAGGGTTCGTTCACTTTCTTGACAGCTCCGTTTTCCTGAAGCTTGTCGTAGCGGACTTTGCATTCAAACCAGTTTGCCATATTCTTTTTATCCTTAGGTTATGGGTTAGGGGTTATGGGTTAAAGGTTAGGGTTTGGTGGTTAGGGGTTATTGGTTAGTGAGAGTCCTCCCCTAACCTTTAACCACTAACCCCTAACCTTATTTCTGTAATATTTTGCGTAGTATCGGGGTCATTTTTTCGGCGTAGTATTTGAAGCCGAGGTCGGTGAGGTGTATGCCGTCGACGGTACCGTCGTCTTCCTCGCCGTCGAGTTCTATGGAGTCCACGTAGTAGAGGTTTGCCGGATTCTCGGCTTTGAGGCGCTCATAGTTGCGGCGGAAAGCAGCGTTTTTCTTAGGCAGGTATTTACCGAAGAAAGAGTCCTGGCGGGCGTAGGGATAGATCGGACCCTCGAGCATTACGATAGGCACGTCGGGACGAGCCTTGCGGAGAATGTCGATGAAGCCGTAGGTGAGTGTATCGCACATCATTTCGGTGCAGTTGGGCACGGGATCGATAAGGTAGAGGTCGGCATCGGCTATTTTCGCCATTGCGCGGGCCATGCAGCTGTCCATCTTGCCTTCGCCGCTGAAGCCCAGGTTGACGACCTCGCAGTTGAGGTCGCGGCTTATGATGTTGGTCGCCGCCATGCCTGCGCGCGAGGCACAGCCTCCCTGAAGAATGCTTGTGCCGTAGGCCACGATTTTGGTTCGGCTGTCGATAAGTTCGGGTGCGCCGGGAGTGAGGGCCGCGGTGCTGTCTACCTTGATCTCGAGCTGTTCGATACCGTCGTAGAGAGGCAGATAGACCATATATTCGGTCATGCGGGTGGTGTCGAGGTTGCTGACGTAGGTCGATTCGACAAGTTTGGTCTCCTTGTCCTTGACGTAGGGACGGTTGGTGTTGACGTGACGCCATACCGAGTCGCCCTGCCACACGTAGAGGTCGGTCCCCTTGAGGCCGGTATCGGCCATATGGATCATGTGGGTGTTCCAGAGGAGGGTATATCGCACTCCTATGCGGCTTGAATTTGTGGCGAAGCGCACGGCTATGCCGCTTGAGCACATCTGGCGGCTCCAGAGGTCGGGGCGCACGCTGTCTTTGAGGTAGGCCGGAATGCGCCAGTAGGGCCGTTCGGTGTTGTCGAATCCTTTGTTGATGATACGCAACTCGCGTGCGTCGGTGTAGCGCCATGGCTTTTCGGGAGCGTCGGCGGCAGATGCCGCAAATGCGGCAAGAGCTGCGAAAATGATGACAAACAGGTGTTTCATGGGAATAATTGTGATAATGATTCTGCGTGTTGATATGCATGCACCCGCAAGGATGCGGGTGCTTTGACTGTTTCTGACCCGGCTTTCGATATTCGGGTTGCTATGAGATCAGGGCGAAACACCGTCGTTCAGTATTTTTTCAGCAGTATTTCGGCAAGACGCGCCATACCTTCGGTAGCTTTTTCACGTATGACGGTGACACCTTCTGGCACCTGCGACGGATTGGGATCGATATAGTATACAGGCACTCCGCGACGTACATAGTGGAGGAGGGCGGCTGCCGGATAAACCACAAGACTCGTGCCTACGATGACAAAGATATCGGCCTCTGCGGCAAGCTGTGTTGCAGGCTCGAACATGGGCACCGCTTCCTGGAAGAAGACTATGTGAGGCCTTACGCGATGGCCGTCGATACGGGTTTCGGGCGTTGTCTCGGTGTCGTAGCTTTCGAGGCGGAAGGTGAGGTCGGGATTGTCGAGGGCACGCACTTTGGTCAGTTCGCCGTGCAGATGCACAACCTCGGTGCTGCCGGCGCGTTCGTGGAGGTCATCGACATTCTGGGTGATGACACACACGTCGAAATGCTCTTCGAGTTCATGCAGGATCTCATGGGCGCGGTTGGGCTTTACAGTACCGAGCTGGAGGCGGCGTTCGTTGTAGAACTGATGTATGAGCGCCGGATTGCGGCGGAAACCGTCGGCACTCGCCACATCCATCACCGGATAGTTCTCCCACAGACCGTCGGCGTCGCGGAAGGTCTTTATGCCGCTTTCGGCACTGATACCGGCTCCTGTCGATACCACAAGACGCGGTTTCTTGGTGTTATTTGTCATCTGTGTTGAAGAATATTTTGGTGTCGGGGCTGCCTTTTCGTGTCTCTGATTCGGGTTCGGGCTGGCGCTGTACGGAAGCCTTGCGTTTGTCGCGTTTGAAAGCGGGGGAGCGCTCGACCATTTCTATGGCCTCGTCGCTGTCGAGCTGGTCGGCCGATAGGATATAATAGCTCTGGGTTTCCTGCTGGCGGTTGAACTCGTCTATTTTCTCTTTTCCGTAGAGCGTCACTACGGCTTCGGGCACTTCGGGAGTCTCGGCTGTCTCGGCCTTGCGGCCTTCGATGACGGTGAAGTTGCCTCCGGTGTCTACGCTAACGTCGAAGCCCGATGCCAGAATGGTGAACTTCACTTTGTTGCCGAGGGTATCGTCGTAGCCCCAGCCGAATTTGATGTGTACCCGCTTGTTGATCTGGGTGACAAGGGTGTTTGCCTCACGGGTTTCCGAAACCTTGAATGCGGGTTCGATGTCGTGGGAGTAATAGAACGCGAACAGAAGTTCCTTGGCGCTCATTATATCGGTATCGCAGAGAAGGGGAGAGTGAAGGGCCGCCTTCATGGCGTCCGACATACGGTTGGGGCCTTCGCCGTAGCCGACCGAGATCAGTGCCGTGCGTCCGTCGCGCAGACAGGTGTCGACATCGCGCATATCGATGTTGATATTGGCGAGTGTCGTAACCATGTCGGATATCGTGCGTGCGGCGGTCGTGAGGATATCGTCGGCCTTGGAGAACGCTTCGGCCCAGTCGAGGTCGGGGTAGATGGTGCCGAGGCGGTCGTTGTTGATGATGAGCATGGCATCGACGTTCTTCTGCAGGCGTGCGGCGCCCTCGATGGCGCTGTTTATCTTGTTCATGCCCTCGAAGAAGAAGGGAATGGTGACGATACCGACGGTGAGGATTCCTTTTTCTTTCGCCACACCGGCCACGACGGGAGCGCCGCCGGTACCGGTACCGCCGCCCATACCGGCGGTGACGAAGACCATCTTGACGTCGTCGGTGAGCAGTTTTTCTATTTCGGGCACGCTTTCCAGGGCTGCAGCTTCGCCAACTTCAGGCTTTCCTCCGGCTCCGAGACCTTTGGTGGTCTGCGGTCCGAGGAGTACTTTGGTTGCCACCGGCACCGGATCGAGTGCCTGTTTATCGGTGTTCAGCACCACGAAGTCGACGCCTTTCACACCTTGGCTGTGCATGTAGGCCACGGCGTTGCAGCCGCCGCCGCCTACGCCCATGGCTATGATCTTGGCTGCTCCTGGCGTTTCGGGAGCCGACGCTCTCTGATATTTCTCTATGAGCTGGGGATCTTCGGGATCTGTCATGTCTTTTTAAGTAATAAGGATGGAGTAATAAGTAATAAAAGATTTTAAGTAATAGGCAATAAGCGTGCGACTTATTACTTTTTACTTATTACTTTTACCTGTCAGTTGTCTTCGTCGTCATCGTCCTCTTCAGGAGTGGTGAAGAATTTGATTATGCCGGCTTTCATGCCTTCGAGCGTACGCGATATCTTGCTGATCTCGGGTTCGGACTCTATCTCTTCTGGTTCGTCCTCCTCTTCATAAACATCTTCTTCGGGTTCCGGTTCAGGCTCGGGTTCGCGAACGGGGCGTTTTGGCGTTTTTTTGGCCTTGGTGCGGCTGAAAAGACCGAAGCGGCGACGGGGCTCTTGCGATTCGTCATCTTCGGGATCGTCCGGGTCGTCGCTTAATATGTCTTCCTCATCATAATCCTCGGGCATGTCTTCGTGAGTTTCCTCGAAGAGACTCTCTTCGGCATCTGTCACTTCTACCTCCCGTACTGTCTCTGCGACGGCAGCCGCGGCAACGGCGGCCGCTACGGTTTTCTCGGCTGTCGTGGTGCCGGAGGTGATTATGTTTTCATTTTCGCCGGTGGAGGGCAGCGACAGGCATTCTTCGGCAGGAAAGGTGCGCGCGGCCCAGAGTAGCGCCACGATGTCGATGTTGTCGGAGTTGTTGCGTCCGGGAGTGCGGAATACGACGTCGCCTGACATATCGGCCACGCGCACGGGGAGCTTGGCCTGATTGGAGAGTACTGTGGCGAATTCGGGGAGTTTCGCGCCTCCGCCCGTCAGCACTATTTTCGATATGTTGTCGGCCATGCCGGAGACGGTGAGCTGGTTGAGTATATTTGCCGCAATCTCGCCGGCACGGGCGCGCACATATCCGTCGATTTCGACGGCGTTGACTCCTGTGCCGTGCTTGTCGCCGAGAGTGGCGAGGGTGGTCTTGAAATTTTCGGCGGCTTCTTCTGTCACGCCGAGACCGGCCATGATGTCGAGAGTGATCAGTCGTGATCCCATCGGTATAGTACTCAGGAAGCACAGGGCGCCTTCGCGGTATACCGATACGGTGCAAGTCTCGGCGCCGAAGTCGACGAGCATGCATCCTACCTGCTTCTCGTCGGATGAAAGCACGAAATCGGCTATGGCCGTGGCGCGCAGACGGTAGTGGATATGATCAGGCTCTATTTTGCCGAATTTGAGGCGTTCGAGGTTCTGTCGTGTCTCTTTGCCGCATGTGACCATGGTGAAATCGCCGCGCAGTGTCTCGGCGAAATTGCCGACCGCTTTCTTTACGGCGGTATTGTTGACATAGAACATGCGCGGGAGAGTGTCGATGATCGAGCGCTCGCCCACGTAGTCGCGCGTAGCCTCGAAGATGAGACGCTGCACCAGTGAGTCTGTGATCTCGCATTCGCGCTGGAAGCGCAGTGAGGCCGTTGTCGGAGCACCCATGACCGAACGTCCGCCGACGGCTACAATGGCGCCGCTGATTTTAGCCGGTGTCACGTTGCGCGATGCTTCGAGACGCCCTATGATATCGGCGAGGGCGTCGCTGACTTCACGTATGTTCTGCACACGGCCGTAGCGGACATTGTTGATGGCGGGTGTTTCCTCTACCGCGAGCACGGTGAGACGGCCGTCGGATTCGATCGAACCGACGGCACCCTTTATTTTGGAAGAGGCGATTTCTAAGGCAACTACTGTCTTTGGTTCCATGGTTGTCAATGGCTTGTATTTGAGGAGTCGGCAGCCCCTTCGGTCTCGTCGGGGCCGGTTATGGTTTCATTATCGTCGATGTCGAGCGAGCCTGTCTGCTCTTCGACAGTCGGAAGCTCTACAGGAGGCATGGCTTTGTCGCGTCGTGTGGCCACGACCTGGTTGCGCCATCGCACGGCCACGGTATCGTAGGCATCCCAACCTTTTACGGGCGCCACATGGCGGTAGAACGTGCGCAACCGCATGAATTTGTCGGCCATCATCGTCGTGTCGCCGAAGTTTATCACATGGCCCACGATATTGGGTATGAGGATTATGTTTCCGTCAGCTTCCTGGGTGACCGTGGCCACGAGGGCGCTCGCCTCGGGGTGATTGGCGATATAGTCGAGCAGTGGCAGCAGGCGGCTCGCGGGGTGGATTGAGTCGAAGCGTCCTACGAGCACAGGGACGTCCAGATGATAACGCAGCTCGGCCGATATGCGTTTGCCGCCGGCGTTGATGTAGTACGACGGTTTGCCGTATTCGAACACCCTTGCCACAGGCTCCATCGGAGTGACCTCTATGAGAACCGTGCCGTCGGCGAGTATCGAGGCGTTGGCATCCTGGATCTTGTCGGAGGCCGAGAGCCGCTTCTCAAGACCGTAGAGATCGAAGCCTGAGCGCAGCACGTTTTTCAGACTATCGGAGTCGAGGCCTGATTCATGGACTATATCGGCCTGTTCGATGAAGTCGGTTTTCGACGGAGCCAGACGAACTTCCAGACGCGAAAGACGTTCGGTCCGCGCCATACGGGCCGTTACGGTGAGGGCAAAGGCGAAGTAAACCACCATGACGATGGTCAACACACACATCAGCACCGATTTCCGCGTCATATTCTATATTCTATAGCTCCAAATCTTAAATCTTAAAAACTTACTCCGTTTTCAGAGCCTGCACCAAAGGCGGCACACAGAGATTGAGGTCGCCGGCGCCGAGAGTCAACAGGATTTCAAAGTTACGATTTTTCATCGTATCGACAAAGTGTTCCTTTGAAATCATGATTTTATTTTCGTTTTTTAGCTTGTCGAAGATGGTTTTCGAGCTTATTCCCGGAATCGGCAGTTCGCGAGCGGGATAGAGATCGATAAGCGCCACTTCGTCGGCGGCGTCGAGGGCTTCGGCGAACTGGTCGGCGAAATCGCGGGTGCGTGTATAAAGATGGGGCTGGAACGCGACTGTAAGTCTGCGTCCGGGATAGAGTGCGCGCACGGAGGCTATGCTCTGACGGATTTCGTCGGGGTGATGGGCATAGTCGTCAATGATGGCGCGGCCTGTGGGGCCGTTCTCCTTGAGATGGAATTCGAAGCGGCGTTCGACGCCAGGATAGCTTTTTATGGCTTCGTGGGCAAGCTCGGGCGTGAGCGTGCCGGTGAGCCATACTGCGGCGAGTGCTGCCACGGCGTTGTCGACATTGATGGCTACGGGTACGCCCAGCTCTATATCGGCGATCGAGCCGCCCGGATATACGAAGTCGAACACTATCGTGCCGTCGCCCACGCGTACGTTGGCGGCATGGAAATCGCCGCTGTCATGGCCGAAAGTATAGGTTGTGACACCTTCCGGTGGCCGCGGGACGAGTTTCAGACCAGTGTGGACTATCAGGAAGCCGTCGGGGCGGATCAGTTCGGTGAAATGGGCGAAACTCTCGAGATATGCCTCTTCAGTACCATAGATGTCGAGATGGTCGGGATCGGTTGCGTTTACCACCGCTATGTAGGGAGTGAGCTGGTGGAATGACCGGTCGTACTCATCGGCCTCGATGACGCTGTAGGGCGATGTGGCGCTGAGCATAAGATTGCTGTCGTATCCTTTAAGGATTCCCCCCAGGAAGGCGTTGCAGCCTATGGGGCCGGAGTGCAGCACGTGGGCGGCCATCGACGAAGTCGTAGTCTTGCCGTGGGTGCCTGAAAAGCAGAGACCCTTGCTGTCGCGTGTCACCTGTCCGAGTACCCATGCGCGTTTGCGCACCTCGAAACCGTTTTCACGGAAAAAGGTGAGCGGTACATTGCCGTCGGGAACAGCGGGAGTATATACCACGAGAGTCTCGGCCGGATTGCGGAAAGCCTCGGGTACGGCCGTCATGGCATCGTCGTAGCTCACGGCGACGCCTTCGGCTGCGAGTTCGGCTGTAAGAGCCGAGGGGGTACGGTCATAGCCTGCCACCGGCAGGCCGAGGGAGAGGTAATATCTTGCGAGGGCGGCCATTCCGATACCGCCTACTCCGACAAAGTAAACCTTTTTCATTTGCTGATTATAGCATCTATATGATCTGCAATTTTTTCGTCGCTGTCGCGGAGCGCCATCTGGCTGATATTGGCACTCAGACCCGCGAGGGCCGCGCGGTCACCGGCGAGGACGCATATTTTTTTCCAGAGTTCCTCGGGAGCATCGGCGTCGAGCACCATGGCGGCAGCTCCTTTGTCGGCGAGGGCTTCGGCGTTATGACGCTGATGGTCTTCGGCCACGTTTGGCGACGGCACCAGCACGGCGGCTTTGCCGAGCAGTTCGAGTTCGCTTATTGTACCGGCTCCGGCACGCGACACAACGAGATCGGCCGCGCGGTATGCCTGTGCCATATCGGTGATGAACTGAGAGGCTTTGACCGATGACGGATGACATGTGTCCATGGCCCGGCGACACCGCTCCCAGTCGTTCTTTCCGGTCTGCCACATGACCTGGAACGGTACCTGCTCTGTCTCGCCGCTCTCCACGGCGTCGATCATGGCATTGTTGAGGGTGCGTGCGCCAAGGCTGCCTCCGACCACAAGCACGAGCGGACGCCCCGGGTCGAATCCCATGGCTTTTTTGGAATCTTCCTGAGTAGCCGAAAAAGCGAGGAGGGCCGGGCGCACGGGATTGCCGGTAAGTACTATCCTGTCGGCCGGAAAGAAGCGCTCGGTGCCCTCGTATGCAACGCATATGGCATCGGCCTTGGCGGCGAGCAGTTTGTTTGTCACGCCCGGATAGGAGTTCTGTTCCTGTATGAGGGTAGGTATTCCGGCCTTCTGGGCCGCCTTGAGAGTCGGCCCGCTGGCATATCCTCCCACCCCGACGGCGATGTCGGGTCTGAAGTCGCGCACTATGCGCCGTGCCATGCGCATGCTTTTCCAGAGTCGGAAAAGCACCTTGACATTGCGCCACAGACGCTTGCGGTCGAAACCGCTGACGGGTAATCCGACAATTTCATATCCGGCGGCCGGCACGCGTTCCATTTCCATGCGGTTGTCGGCTCCGACAAAGAGAATTTCGGCGTCGGGATGCCGGCGTCTGACGGCCGCGGCTATCGAAAGTGCCGGGAATATATGTCCGCCTGTTCCTCCGCCGCTTATGAGCATGCGGATCGGCTTTTTCTCTTCTTTCATCATATGTTGGGTTAATTCAATCTTTCGTCGTCTCCATCATTGCAGGGTTCTCGCTGCGGGCATTTTCAGGAAGCATTTCGGCGTCGATACGCTGGTCGGCTCCGGTGTCGGTGGTGCGGGCCGCATGTCGCGCGCAACTGAGCATTACTCCGAATGCCAGCGATGTGGCAAGAACGGAAATACCACCTTTCGATATCAGCGGCAGCGGTTGTCCCGATACCGGAAAAACACCCGATACTATGGCCATGTGGAAAAGCGCCTGAAATACGATTGTGAAGGCGCAGCCCATGACAAGCACTCCGGGGAGGGTCTGCTTGAAGCGCATGGTCAGCTTGGCGCTACGGCCGAGTATCCACAGATAGCATATCAGGATACCGAGGCCGACGAACAGGCCCATCTCCTCTATGATGATGGCATAGATGTAATCGGAGAATGCGAGAGGGAGGCGTGCGTTCTCGCGCGAACGGCCTATGCCTACGCCGGTGAGACCTCCGTGAGCCTGGGCTATGTAGCTGAGCTGTTCCTGCTGGTTGTCGATGTCGAATTTGTCGAGATGCTTGTCGGCACGGAAGTGACGTTTCACGCGGGCTTTCCATGTGCTGCCGCGTCCTTCGCCGCCGATGTCTTCGGGGCGTTCTTTGTTGAGGGTGTATACCATTTCCTGTTCAGGCGTGAGTTTCTTGCCAGAACTCATGCTTGTCTTGACGAAAATGGCGGCTCCCCCGAGGATGGCCGTGATGGCCAGGGCGAGGCCGAATTTCTTCCAGCCCATTCCGCCGACGAGCATCATGGAGAATCCGATGGCTATTACGACGATGGTATTCGACAGACCTTGCGAGAACAGAAGCCCGGCACAGAAGAAGAGGAAAAGCATGCAGAATATAAAGCCGCGTGTGGTGATGTCGCGTGTACCTTTCATCTGATTGCGGCTAAGTATCCATGCCATGCCGAGTGCCGCGGCCAGTTTCATGAATTCGGCCGGGAGCACGGGTATGCCGGCTATACGGATGGCACGCACGGCGCCGTTCATCTCAACGCCGACGAAGCGTACCGCTATCATAAGCCCCACGCTGAATATAACATACAGCGGGATCAGGGCATAGACATAACGGTAGTGTATTTTCTGGATTATCAGCATACATGCGAGGCCACCGAGCAGGAAGCCTCCGTGACGCATGATAGGCCGGAAGATGTCGCCGTCGTTCACTTCCTGGATAGAGGCGGAAAACAGCTCTATGATGGCTATTATGACCAGTATGATGTATGTACCCCAGAGGTGATGGTCGGTACGCACCTTGGCCTTGACGTCCTTTACGGCACCTTCGTCAATTTCAGCAACAGCGGGAGAGGACATTATCTAATTATGGATTATGAATGATGAATTATGAATTGTTTGATTATGGATCATGAATTTATGAATTGAGAGTGTTGTCAATCATAATTCATAATCCATAATTCATAATTTTCGGACGGCGGCCTTGAACTGGCGGCCGCGGTCTTCGTAGCTTTTGAAGAGGTCGAAGCTGGCGCAGCAGGGCGAGAGAAGCACGGTGTCGCCGGGACGGGCGAAGCCTCGGCATGCGTCTATGGCATCGTCAAGTGTATGGGTGTCGGCTATGTGCGCCACGTGGGGAGCGAAGAAGTCGATGATTTTTGCATTGTCTACGCCCATGGCCACGATGGCAGTCACTTTTTCCTTTACCAGAGGCAGGATTTCAGAATAGTCGTTGCCTTTGTCCTTGCCGCCGAGAATGAGCACCGTCGGGGAGGTCATCGCCTCGAGTGCATACCAGCACGAATTGACGTTGGTCGCCTTCGAGTCGTTGATCCAGTGTACGCCGTCGATTTCGGCTACGGGTTCGAGGCGGTGTTCCACGCCGGAGAAGTCTTCGAGGGCGCGGCGGATATCGTCCTTGCGTATGTCGAGCACACATGCCGACAGTCCGGCGGCCATGGAGTTGAAAACATTGTGCAGTCCGTTGAGGGCGAGATCGGCGCGCGGCATGCTCATCGATGTTCCCGGAGTGCGGAATATGAGTTCGTTTTCGGCGTCGATGTATGCGGCCGAACCTTCCTCCTCATGTTCGGAGAATGGCAGCATGGCGGCCTCCGTGGTTATCTTCTTGAGCTGGGCGCTTATCACAGGATCGTCTTTCCAGAAAATGAAGACGTCTTTCGGGGTCATGTTCTGGAGGATGCGGAATTTTGCATTGACATAGTTCTGCATCAGATGTTCATAGCGGTCGAGGTGGTCGGGAGTGATATTCATCAGTACGGCTATGTTGGCTTTGAAGTCGTACATATTGTCGAGCTGGAATGAGCTGAGCTCCACCACGTAGACCTTGTGCGGCGCGCGTGCCACCTGATAGGCGAGGCTGTGGCCTACGTTTCCCGCGAGTCCTGCATCGATCCCTGCACCGGTGAGGATATGGTGTATCAGCATTGTGGTGGTCGTCTTGCCGTTGCTGCCTGTGATGCATACCATCTTGGCGTCGGTGTAGCGTCCGGCAAATTCGATTTCGCTGATAATATGTATGTTTTTTGCCACGGCGGCCTTTACCACAGGTGCATCGAGGGGTATGCCGGGACTTTTCACGATTTCATCGGCCGACAGAATCTTGTCCATCGTGTGCGAGCCTTCCTCGAAAGGAATGCCCTCGTTCTCAAGAATGGCGCGATATTTGGGCGAGATAGTTCCCGAATCGCTCAAAAACACGTCGAAACCTTTGTCCTTTGCCAGTATGGCGGCTCCCGTGCCGCTTTCACCGGCACCGAGCACTACGAGACGTCGTTTTGTTGTGTCCATTATCTGATTTTTAATGTTACGAATGTTATTGCGGCAAGTATAATGCCTATGATCCAGAATCGGGTGACGATCTTAGACTCGGGAATGGCGTGGAGAGGACGCTGTATCAGTGCGTCGATTCCGGCGTTGCCCTCTTTCTGGAAGTGATGATGCAGGGGCGTCATTTTGAAAACACGGCGGCCGCCTGTATGTTTGAAGTAAGCTACCTGAATTATTACCGAAAGATCCTCGATATAGAAGAGAGCGCAGAGCAGAGGCAGCAGCAATTCCTTGTGAATGAGGATTGCGAAGACTGCGATGACGCCTCCGAGAGTGAGGCTGCCCGTATCGCCCATAAATACCTGCGCCGGCGAGGCGTTGTACCACAGGAAGCCTATGAGGGCCCCGACGAAGGCCGCCATATATACCACCAGTTCCTCGCTGCCCGGCACATACATTATATTAAGGTAAGAGGAGTATATGAGGTTGCCTCCGAGGTAGGCCATTACGGCGAGCGCCACTCCGGCGATGGCTGAAAGGCCGGCGGTCATGCCGTCGAGTCCGTCGTTGAGATTGGCGCCGTTGCTTGTCGCGGTGACCATAAATACCGTAAGGAGGAAAAACACTATCCAGCCTCCGGTCTCGGCGTAGTCGCCCAGCCAGGCGGTGAGCCACGAGTAGTTGAAGTTGTTGTTTTTTACAAACGGAATAGTGGTCTGCGGCGATTTGGTCACTTCGTTGCCGTATACGACTTCTTCCACACGGTTGGTGTCGCTGCTTATGATCTCGCTGTTCTCGACGAGCACCATATCGGGGCTGGCATACATCACGGCGGCTACGATTACGGCTATGCCTACCTGTCCTACGATCTTGTATTTACCCTTTATGCCGTCCTTATTGTGCTTGCGGAGCTTCATGTAGTCGTCGAGGAAGCCGATGGAGCCGAGCCATAGAGTGGCAAGAAGCATGAGGAGCATGTAGAGGTTGGAGAGATTTCCCACAAGTAAACACGGCAATACGATAGAGAGGATTATGATGACGCCGCCCATGGTCGGGGTGCCGGTCTTTTTCATCTGTCCCTCGAGGTCGAGGTCGCGCACGATCTCGCCTATCTGCATTTTCTGCAGACGGTGGATTATGTTTTTGCCGACGAAAATAGCGAGCAGGAGCGCAAGCACGAATGCAGCGCCCGAGCGGAATGTTATGTAATTCATCAGGCGTGCGCCGGGGAAGCCTGAATCCTGAAGTAGTGAAAAAAGATAATACAGCATTATAAATTATGAATGATGAATGATGAATTATGAATAAGAATTATGATTTGCAGATTTTTGTCAAAGCATAATTCATAATCCATAACTCATAATTTATTTTGGAAGGCGGCGACGATTTCTTCGCGGTCGTCGAAGTGGATGGTGCCTGTTGAAAGGGTCTGGGTAGTCTCATGGCCTTTTCCGGCAATCAGAATGATATCGCCGGGTTCGGCCAGGTCTACTGCGCTCCTGATTGCCTCGCGCCGGTCGATATGGCAGTGGGTCTTGCTTTTCTCGAACTCGTCAAGGCCGGCGAGCATGTCGTCGATGATCGCCTGCGGGTCTTCTGAACGGGGATTGTCCGATGTTATGACGAGTATATCGGAGCGGTCGGCTGCGGCTTTTGCCATCTGGGGCCGCTTTCCGGGGTCGCGGTCGCCTCCGCAGCCGCATACGGTGATTATCGACGAGCCTTCGGACGCGACTTCGCGTATTGTGTCGAGCACGTTGATAAGGGCATCGGGAGTATGGGCGTAGTCGACTATGGCAGTAACGCCGTCGGCGGAACGGAACGGCTGGAAACGTCCGGCCACGGGGTGAAGCCGGCTCATGAGCACACAGGCCTCCTCGCGGGGTACGCCCAGAAGTATGGCTGCGCCGTAGACGGCGGCCAGATTGGAGGCATTGAAACTGCCGGTGAACATAGTTTCGATCTCGCGGCCTCCGAAGTCGAGAAGCATGCCGTCGATGCGGTCTTCGACTACACGGACATGGAAGTCGGCGTTGTCGCGCACGGAGTAGAACGCACGTCGTGCGGCGGTATTCTGGAGCATTACGGCGCCGTTGCGGTCGTCGGCATTGCTTAGCGCGAACGCGTCCGACGGCAGAATGTCGAAGAACGACTTCTTGGCCCGGAGATAGGCGTCGAAGGTTTTATGATAGTCGAGATGATCGCGCGTGAGGTTCGTGAAGATGCCTCCGGCAAAATTGAGACCGGCAATGCGGTGCTGGTCGGCGGCATGGCTGCTTACTTCCATTGATGCGAATGTGCATCCGGCGTCGGCCATGCGGCGCAGGCACGCGTTGAGCAGGATGGGATCGGGAGTAGTGTGTTCCGACGGATATTCCTCGCCGTCGATTTTTACGGCTACGGTAGATATGAGGCCGGCCTTCTCGCCGCGCATGCGGGCCATGTCGTAGAGAAGTGTCGCGATTGTGGTTTTTCCGTTTGTACCTGTGACGCCGACGAGGCGCAGTTCGTCGGAGGGTTCGCCGTAGTAGCGCGAAGCCATACGGCCCAGAGCCTCGCGGGTATCGGCCACCCGGACGAAGAGCACGCCTTCCGGCTGCTCTTCCGGCAGCTCCTCGACAAGGAGGACGGCTGCACCGGCTTCGACTGCTTTTGCGATATAGCGGTGGCCGTCGACGGCCACGCCGCGTATGGCAACGAAAAGTGCGCCCGTCGTCACGGCGCGCGAGTCGGCCGTGAGTACGCTTATGTCGTCTACGGCGCAGGAGCCCCGGTGTTCAAGCACATCGACGGCCCCGATGAGGCTTTCGGCCGAAGTGACGGTCGGCTCTGTATTTTTTATTATATCTTCGAGATTCATTTTTTTCTGAGGTGGTTAAGAAGGATCAGTCGTGTCTGAGCACGAGTTGTACTTTGGTACCGGGGACAGCCGGTGTTCCCGCCGGCGGGTTCTGGTCGGCTACATAGCCGATACCCTGGAAACTGACGGCATATCCGGAGCTTTCGAGCTTTGTCAGGGCCTCGCGGATGCCGACGCCGCGCACGTCGGGCACACACCCTTCGACGCGGTCGGCCGGTCGGCGGATGGCGCGCGAGTCGGCAAGCTGCAGATCGGCGTGGAGAGTTGCGTTGCGGCCGCTGTTGAACGATGAGTATACCGTCGGGCCCGACGATCTGTCGGGAGTACCCGTAAATCCGGGATCCTCTTCGAGCATACCGCGGGCATACATCTTCAGGGCTACGTTTTTGAGTACGGTGCCTGAACTCAGGGCCGGTCCGCGGTAGGGCACTTTGGGGTCGTTGATCACGACTATGCAGGTGTATTTGGGATTTTCATACGGGAAGAAGCCGCAGAATGTGACTCGGTAGTGACCTTCGAGATAGCCTCCCTTGAAAGGCGTGAGCTGGAGGCGCTTGCCGTCTTTGTCGAATCGCGGACGCTTGTCTTCTCTGGCTATCTTGCAGGTGCCTGTCTTGCCGGCGATCTCGACAATGTCGCTCTTGAGTGCCTTGGCTGTTCCGCCCTGTTCCCATACCACTCCGCGCATCATCTTGCGCAGGATGGCGGCATTCTCGCTGGAGAGGATTCGTTCGCGAACATACGACACGTCGATGGCCGAGTCGCGTCCGTCGGGAGTACGCAGGCTCTTCACCAGGCGCGGACGCACGAATTTACCGTCGTTTGCAACGGCATTGTAGAATGCGCAGGTATAAAGCGGCGGAATCATGGTGCTGTAGCCGAATACCATGCGCGACAGCGACAGGCGGCCGCCGACATTATTCTGAAGGCGCGGGAAATAGGGTATGCGCTCGCGGGCTATGCCTGTGTTGAGGCGGTCGAAGAATCCCATCTCGGCAAGGTCGGAGCGGAAACGGTTCGGATCGCCCTCGTAGTGGGGCATCGTCATCTTCACCATGCCGATATTCGAGGAGTATTCTATGAATCGGTCGACGGGCAGCGAACCCGGCGAGTGTGTGTCGGATATAGGGCGGCGACCGAGATATGCGAAGCTGCGCCCGATGGGATAGCTGCGCGACACCGGTTTGGCGAATCCTTTCTCGAGAGCCACGGCCATGGTCATCACCTTCATGACCGATCCGGGCTCATAGGCTTCGACGGCTCTGTTGAGGGCCTCGATATAGCGCGGGGTCTTCGATGTGGAATCGCGTTCGAGATTCGACATGGCCTTGATGTCGCCGCTCTCCACCTCCATGATGATGGCGGTGCCCCAGTCGGCTTTGGCAAGCAGAAGCATTTCGCCGAGTTCGCTCTCGAGAATGTCCTGCATGGTGATGTCGATTGTCGTGGTGACGTCGTAGCCGTCTATGGCCGGGGTTTCGACATCGTAGCGTGCGCCCCGGGTGAAGAGTTTCTTGCGTGCGAGACCCGGCACGCCGTAGAGCAGGGTGTCGAGAGCGCGCTCGAGTCCCGACCGGCCGTGGACTTCGGGGCATGTGTCGGTCTGGCCGACGCGGCCTATGCTCATGCGGGCCATCTGTCCGAACGGGTATGAGCGTTTCATCACCTTGTCGACTTTAAGGCCTGTTTTGTTGCAGTTTTTCGAGCTGCGGAAGAAAGGCAGTCGTTTTATTTTGTTGACAGTCTCTTCGGGAACACCCTTGACGATCACGAAATTGCGAGTGCGTTCGGATTTCGGAGGCTCGATGGCGTTTTCAAGTCTTTTCTTCCATTCAAGGCTATCGCGTTTGCCCGGAATGAGGCGTGCGAGAGCACCGGCGAGCTGCGGTATGGTGTCGTGGAAGCCCGTTATATCGAAACGTGTGGCCCGGAAGTCGATCATCACGTTGAAATAGTAGAGATTGGTGGCGAGTATGCTTCCGTCGGCGGCGAGTATTTCGCCTCTGTTGGGTGTTATGACGTTCGAGTCGCGCAGGGTGGATGCGCCCATGGCATTCCATGCCCCGGCATTGACCACGGTGGTGCGCACGAGCATGACGGATATGCACACGGCTATCAGAACCGTTATGGCGAATATGATGCCGAATCGGCCCACGACATAGCTGTTTCGCGAGCCGGACTGGCGATGGTTCCTTTTTTGTGGAGAAGAGGGCATTATCCTGGATCAGAAATTATAAGTTATCAGTTTTCGTCGAGGGCGAGCACCTGAGGGCGTGCGTCGGGAATGGTGAGGCCGAGCTTGAGCGAATCGACAAGATGCATCATGGCCGACTCGCGTGTGAGGGTCATATAGAGCGAACGTTCTTTCTGTTTCTCGGTGCTCATCACGTTGATCTGGTTTTTGAGGCTGTGTATGGTGTTCTGGTCTGTGGCGCACTCGAAGCGGGCCGCTATGAATGCCACACAGGCGATGACGGTGAAGGCTGTGGCAAAGAAGTGACGTTTGAAGAACTTGCTCGACACGGCATCGCCCTGCATAAGCACGCGGATGCCTTTGCCTGTCTTCTGTACGACTTCTCTGGCTTTCATCTTCATAATGACGGATTTTATAAATTATTGATTTTCTCGGCGACACGCAGCTTCGCAGACCGCGCGCGCGGATTGCGTTCCACTTCCTCGGGGCCTGGCACTATCGCCTTGCCGAGCGGACGCAGGGGTGCTTCGGTGCGGCCGAACAGATCTTTTTCGGCTTCGCCGTCGATTCTGCCGCTGCGCATGAAGTTTTTGACCATGCGGTCTTCGAGGGAGTGATATGTGATGATTGCGAGGCGACCTCCGGGACGCAGTTCTGCGGCCGCTTGCCTCAGAAAAGCCTCGAGAGCGTCCATCTCGCCGTTGACCTCTATGCGGAGCGCCTGAAAGACCTGAGCGAGTTCTTTCTTTGCACGTGCGGGATTGAGCATCGGAGTGGCGATAGCTGTCAGTTCGCCGGTGGTGTTGACGCCGCCGTTGGCACGGGCCTTGACTATGGCAGCTGCCAGACGGCGTGCCTGCCGGAACTCGCCGTAGACTTTGAACAGCATGGCGAGATGCTCTTCGGTAGATGTGGCGAGGAGATCGGCCGCCGTGATACCCCCGGCCTGATTCATACGCATGTCGAGCGGGGCGTCGGCTCGGAAAGAGAAACCGCGCGATGCGTCGTCGAAATGATGTGACGAGACGCCGAGATCGGCGAGAATGCCGTCAACACGACCGGTACGGCCGTAATATCGGAGATAGTTGGTGAGATAGCGGAAATCGCCGTGTACAGCGGTGAAATTAGGGTGCTCGAATGCGTGGGCGATAGCGTCGCTGTCGCGGTCGAGAGAGTAGAGGTGTCCTTCGCCCGACAGACGTTCGGCTATGGCATGGGAATGGCCTCCGCCTCCGAGAGTGGCATCGACATAGATTCCGTCGGGCCGGATATCGAGAGCGGCAAGGCTTTCGCCGAGCAAAGCAGGTGTATGGTAAGTATCTTGGGCCATAGTTAATTACGGCTCACGAATGAGAGCCGTCCTTAGAAAGCCCAAAATTAGTGATTTTCGGCCGGAAATTTACAATGCCAAACAGCAAAAATTTCGACAGATGCCCTAAAAGTTATCAACATCAGCCGAAAGCCCTCCGTTTGCAATTGTAAACTGCACATGGTTAGAAATTAGAAGGAGCTTTAGTTAGAAATTAGAAGTTAGAAGTGCTTTCGCGTCGGCAACTCCTAACTCCTAACTTCTAATTAGTAATTATTTAAACTCAATATCATCTTCCCGGCGGTGGGCCCATCGGGCCGCGTCTGCCCATGCCCGGAGGAGGCCCCATGCGGTGTTCGCCGTCAAAGTTGCGGTCGCGGGGTTGCTCACCTTTGCCGAATGTGGTGAATTTGTAGCTCACGGTCATCATCACGTAGCGTCCGAGTGAGTTGTAGCGCGCTGTCTCCTGATAGTTGCCCGGGTTGGAGAAACGCACGCGGTCGTTTTGGCCAAGGATATCGTATGCCTTGAGTGTGACGGCTGCGTTGCGTCCGCGGAGGAACTGATAGGAAACGGATGCGTTCCACATCCATGTTCTGGTGTCGAATCCCTGCGAGTAACCCGATGTGGCCGAGTAGTTGATGTCGGAGCTCAGCACGAGGCCGAAAGGAGCTGTATATGTGGCATAGAAAGAACCTCCATAGGTGTGTATGTCGCGGTTGTTGTCTTTCTGGAAGCTGTTGCGCGATGTCTGGAACGAATATCTCGGACGCAGTTCGAGTTCGATATACTCGGGGCGCCAGGCAACGCCCGGGCTTTCGTTGAACGAGAATGTTCCGGTGCGGTTGCGGTTGTAGTTGTTGAAGCCGACGCTTTGGTTGTAGTTGAGGAAGAGGTGGTTGTTGAAGGTAAACGCCTTGTTGCGGAAGGGGAAGGAAATCATGTTCATTCCGCGGATGTTCCATACACCGTTTACGTTCTGGTAGGTGGTGACGTTACCGCCCGTTTCTTCGTTGAAGGTCATGCGCGATACGATTGAATTCTGTACCACCTGTGCGTCGACCATTGCCATGATCGAGCGCTGTGCCTCCTGGTTGAAGTCCTGAAAACGGAGACGTGCGTTGTGGCTGAATGTCGGCTTGAGATCGGGGTTACCGATGACTACGCGCATAGGATCGGAGTAGTCGGCCACAGGCTGCAGCTGGCTCATCGACGGCTGGGATGACCGGCCGTTGTAGTCAATGGTAAGGCTGCGGCTTTTGCTGAACCGGGCGCGGTAGCGGAGGAATGGCGCCACGTTGAGCACGTTGCGGCGTGGAATGTCCTTGGCATGGTCTATGAGGTTTATAGACTTCGAACTCTGCGGCACCAGCGAGATACCTACGTTCAGCTGTCCTTTTTTGTCGACATGGCGGTAGCCGACACGTATGTTCTGGTTCATATAGTCGTTGCGGAAGCGGTTGGAGAGGTCGGTGTTGAATACCAGTTCAGGGTCGATCACCGGCTCGCCTTCCCAGCCGTCGGGGAATGTCACGGGATGGTCGTAGGTGAGTTTGTCGGCATTGTTCCAGCGGTAGGAGAAGTTGTAGGCTATGGTCAGGAAGTTGCCTTTCTTGACGTCGCCCAAAGGCTCGGTCCAGCTTACACGGGCGCTGATGCTGTTGCTCCACGTGTGGTTGTCGGCCCACTGGTCGTAGAGGTCTACCGAGTCGTTGAGCTGGAGGAATTTATTGAAGGAATAAGAGTCCGATTTCTCCCGGACGTTGCTCATGCGGTAGTTTGCGAACACCGAGAACGAGCGGCCGGGCTTCGAACGGAATTTATGATTGTAGATTATTCGACCGCCGAACTCGAAGGAATTTCCCTTGGAGTAGTCGCGGTTGATGCTTCGGCTCACGCCGGTGCCGAAATTGTCGCGATATACCGAGCTGCTGTCGATGCTCGATGAGTTGTTGTAGTTCAACGATATGTTGGGGCGGAATTCGAACGTGTTGAACGAGTCGGGGTTCCACTGCACCCGGAAGTCGGCGCGGATATTGTGTCCTTTGTCGCGGCTGTATTTGTTGGAGCGGCTCTGCTGGTCGACTCCCTTGCCGTATATACGCTCCGATTCGGTGCGGCTGTCGCGGTCGGTGTGGCTGTACATCACGTCGCCGCCAACGCGGAAAATCTCGTCTTTACCGACATTGAAGTTAAAGCCGAGCGACTGGGCCGATGTAATGCCGTTTGCTCCGCCGAAACGCATGAATCGTCCGCTGGCGCCGTCGGCGAATCCCGGTTCGTTGATATTGTTGGCCGAACCGAGGAAAGTCATCTGGTTGCCGTCGCCCCAGAAACGGTTGACCATGAAATTGCCTTTATATCTGTCGTCCGTACCGTATCCGGCCTCGGCATTGCCGAACCAGCCGTTTTTCATGTTTTTCTTTACCGTGAGATTGATGACGGTTTCCTCTTCGCCGTCGTCGACGCCTGTCATGCGGGCAAGATCGCTCTTGCGGTCTACTACCTGCAGCTTCTCGACCATATTGACCGGGAGATTGCGGGACGCTACGGTCGGGTCATCGCTGAAGAACTCCTTGCCGTCGACAAGGATCTTGCTGACTTCCTTGCCGTTGGCAGTGATTTTGCCGTCGGAGCTTACCTCGACGCCGGGGAGGCGTTTGAGCAGGTCTTCTACTACGGCATTGGGCTGTGTCTTGTATGATTCGGCCGAAAACTCGACAGTGTCCTCCATCACTTTTATAGGTGTGCGGATACCGGTTACAGTGGCTTCTTTAAGAGCTATGGCGCTTTCCGAGAGGCTGAAGGGTTTGAGGCGCATGTCGGCGGCAGTCATGGTGATATTGCGCGTTTCGGGGGTATAACCCACATATGAGGCCTCTACTATATATTTGCCTGCCTTGAGATTCTCGATGGTGAAGGCGCCGGAGGCGTTTGTGACGGCGGCTTTGACGACCGCGGAGTCTTTTGCGGCGAGCACGCGGACAGAGGCCTGGATCAGCCCCTCGTTGTTTGCCGCATCGACCACGCTGCCGCGTAGCGCTCCTGCAGAAACGGCCTGTACCGTCATGAGCACAAGAGCAAACGAAGCAATAAGTTTTTTGGAACCTGAAAATATCATAAGATTACGTTTTTTTCACGCTACAAAATTATAAAAGCGTATCTGCCGACGCAAGACGGACTCTACCAACCTATAAATTTTATCGACAAAGGCCCTGTCATGCCCGATAAAGCACCATTAGGGGTGTTTGCATAGTGGTTTTGGCAAAAAGTTTTGTTTTGCATAAATTTGTTGACATTTGTTTTGTTAATTTTAAAATAATGTATACTTTTGCGAGTCTTACAGATTTTAAACCAATATCATTTCTATGAAAAGATTTCTACTCTGGATTTGCACAGCGGCTATGACCGCCTCCGCGGGGTTTGCTTCCGGCGGAATCATGCAGAAAGCCGGAAAGGTCGGCACACCTTATCAGGGATTGCCTGAACTCCGGCAGGAAGTTACCGGGAAAGCTCCGGGTTTTCTTAAGTATAAAAAACAACGCATTGAGGCAAGTGGTGAAAATCGACTGAAGGTGGTTTCTGCGTCGGGAGTGTACCGCCGTGCCGACGGCCGGATGAAAGCGGCTCCTGCCGATCCCGATTACATGCCGGACATTTATGGTTCGGTGGTTTATTCCGATCTGGAAGAATTTGAGGTTCCCGCGCTCTATCAGCTCCCGACAGCAGCCGGAGGCGAATATGTCTATACCATAGGTAAGGCTGACGCTACGTATGGCGGTGTTGCGGTCGATGGCGTATATTATGCCCATAATTACTTCAATCTCTGGGGTATTATGGAGTTTGTCTTTGTCGACGCGTACGATATCGAATCGGGCGAACAACTCGCAAGCTGGAGCGGCGACGGCAGCGAACTCGCAGTCGATCTGGCCTATAACCCTGTCGACAAGAAAGTCTACGGTATCTTCGAGTTGTACGACGAGGAAGGTGGTAGCGCCAGTTATCTCGGAACAGTGACCTATCCGTCCATTGATGATGCCGAGGGGAGTGTCGGAATAGAATATACGGTTCCTGTAAGCGGCAGCTGGAATGCACTGGCTATTGATAATGCCGGAACTTTCTATGGCATAAGCAAGACAATGCGCACTGTCTCAATAGAAGGTGAGACTCAGGCATATACCCAGAATTCGCGTCTATATACCATCGATCCTTCGACCGGTGCGACCAAAGCCTGTGGAACCCTTGGCGCCACTACCGGCGAAAAGCCCTATTACAGTTCCTCGGCTACTTTTGATACCGCTTCCAACCGTCTTTTCTGGACCGTTTCTTCCAGAGAGTATTCTCTTCTCGGCGGTTTCAAGGAGGAAGGAGCCCTCTGCGAGCTGAATGTCAAGACCGGAAAGGCCACCCGCCTGGTCACTTATCCCGACGGTGAGCAGATATGCGGCATTTACTGCGTAGCGCCCAGATCGCCCGAAGCTCCGGGTGTGCCGACCGATATAATCGCCGATTTTCCGGCCGGTTCGCGCACTGGTACAATCTCGTTCAAGCTTCCGACGACATTGTTCGGCGGTGCTGAGGCAAGCGGAAAATTCGGCTATATTGTCAAGGCCAATAATGTCCAGATAGCCTCCGGTACCGGCGATCCCGGCGAAGCCGTGTCTGTCGGTCATACTTTCGATGAGAACGGCATGGTCAAGTTCTCCATCATCGCGACCAATGAAGCCGGAAAGTCGGCCCCAGCCGGATGCTCGATCTTCGTAGGATATGCCATCACACAGAGTCCGGCCAATGTCAAGGTCGTAGAGACCAGTCCCGGCATGGTGACCATCAGCTGGGACCCAGTTACAACCGATATCAACGGAACTGTCCTCCCGGCCGTCACTTATACTGTCGTGACAGTCGCTGACGGTGAAATAGACCAGACACTTGCCGTCAATATCACCGAGACTTCATTCTCGTATCAGGCTTCGGCTCCCGGCGTGCTTCAGACAAGCATGCGCTACGGAGTGTTTGCCGACGGCGAAGGCGGAGAAAGTCAGGGTACGGCCTCCGAGCTTGTTTTCATAGGCGAGCCATACGTGGATTTCAGAGATACTTTTGCCGGCGGACATCTCGGCTATGATTATATGTCGCTGAGAAACAGTGGATCCGCCGGATGGAGCCTGTTGGACAATTCTTCGATTCAGGGTGTTTCAGACTATAGCGGCGACAACGGCTTCATCGCCCATATCGGTTCTTATCTCGACGACAGCAGCTCTCTGATTTCGGGTAAAATAAGTCTGAAAGGAATTGACCGGCCTGTATTCGCATGCTATGTCTATACGATCGTGGGCGATAACGGCCCCGCTGCCGATGTCATCGACATCGCGATCCGTGAGCCGGGTCAGGAATTTGTCTCTGTTTTCAACAAAGCTGTCAACGAGATCGGATCGACCGAAGGCTGGCATCGCGTGGAGATCGATCTGGCGGCATATGCCGGTAAGACCATACAGTTCAGGATCACAGGCACGGTCAAGATGTTTAAATATCTGTTTATCGACGATATCCTTGTAGGCAAGTCTGTCAGCAAGGACGTTGCAGCCGCCGGTGTTGCGGCTCCAGCCAGGGTCAAGGCCGGCGAGGAGTTCAAGGCGACAGTAAAGGTCAAGAATATAGGTGTATCGGCGGTTTCGGCCTCTAAGGTGAAACTTTATGTAGACGACAAATTCTATGCCGATAAGGACATGGCCGGTCTTGAGGCAGGAGAAGTGTCTGAAGTTGAATTTGTTGTTCCCATGCATATCCTCGCCGAAGAACCCATGACTCTCTATGCGGAGGTTGAACTCGACGAGGACGAATATGTCGCAAACAATGTTTCGGAGAAATCGACCGTAGCTCCGGTTGTCTCCACCATGCCTGCCGTATCCGATCTCGAAGGAACGTCCGAAGGCAAGACTGTGACGCTCACATGGAGTGAACCCGAGCAGCCAGCTGTGCAGCAATATGGCTCGACAGGCTTCGAGGACGGCGGGAGCTTTGCCAAGGAATATCCGGGCTGGACTTTCGTAGACGGCGACGGAGCCATAATCGGCGGTTTCCAGAATCTTGACCTGCCCAATATAAACGAAAACGCCGAACCGGGGACGTTCTTCGTGTTCGATGCATCGGGCGACGATTTCAACCAGTATTTTGCCGCTCACGGCGGCGACAAATATCTTGCAGCGCTCTATAATGCCCGCGGCACGCAGTGCGATGACTGGGCCATTTCTCCCGAGCTCACCGGCGAAGCACAGACAATCAGTTTCTGGGCCAAAAGCTATTCCGGGGAGTATTCGGAATCCTTCGAAGTAATGTATTCTACCGCAGGTGTCGAAACTTCGGCGTTTGTGTCGGCCGGTTTGAAAGTCTCGGCGGTTCCTGAAGATTGGACCGAATACACCGTGAAACTTCCTGAGGGTGCGAAGTATTTCGCCATACACTATGATGCGACCGATACATTCATGTTCATGCTCGACGATTTCACTTTCGAGGCCAAGACGGTGGTTCCACCCATGCTGATGGGATTCAACGTCTATCGCGATGGCGCGAAAGTCAATGAGACTCTGCTTGAGGAGTGTCTCTATAACGAGACCCTCGCCGAAGAGGGCAAATATGTCTATGCTGTCACTGCGGTCTACGATAAGGGCGAGTCGAAGGGCTCGAACCGCGCCGAAGTCCAGATCGGTACCAGCGGTATAGAGGCTGCAACTGCCGGTATTGTCATCTTCGCCGCCGATAAGGCTGTCGGGATTACTGGCGCCGAAGGCAAGGCTGTGAGCGTTTCCTCTATCGACGGCAAGACAATTTTTGCGGGCGAGGGCAAGTCGGCTCTGAGTGTTCCTGTTAATTCGGGTGTCTACATTGTCAAGGCCGGGGAGACCGTAGCCAAGATTATAGTCAGATAAAAAAACATATATCTTTTGAAATCGCCTGTGGCACCGTGCCGCAGGCGATTTTTTCGCACCCTTTCGCAAGTTGAAAAAATTATGTAATTTTGCAGATTATACACACATATTACATACCATTTATCTATTTCTAAAGAATGAAAATAGCTATTGTGGGCGCTTCCGGCGCCGTTGGGCAGGAATTTCTGCGTATTCTGTCGGAAAACGACTTTCCCATAGACGAACTCCGTCTCTTCGGCTCTGAGCGCAGCGCAGGCCGCACATATAGCTTTCGCGGAGGCGTCACTGAGCCGGTTCGCGTACTTACGGCGAATGCCGCCGACTTCGCAGGTCTTGATTTCGCATTTGTATCGGCCGGTGCCGGTGTGTCGCGCGAATATGCCGATGTCATAACATCGGGCGGAGCTGTGATGATCGACAATTCGAGCGCCTTCCGCATGGATTCCGACGTGCCTCTGGTGGTGCCCGAAGTCAACGGCGCCGATGCCCTCAATGCTCCGCGCAATATCATCGCCAATCCCAACTGCACCACTATACAGATGGTGGTAGCCCTCAATCCGATCAACCGTCTGTCGCCTATCCGTCGCGTACATGTGGCTACATATCAGGCCGCCAGCGGTGCCGGCGCTACCGGTATGGAAGAACTCGAGCGTCAGAGCGCCCAGATAGCACGGGGCGAAGAACCCGAGGTGAAAAAATTCGTGAGCCAGCTCGCATTCAATCTTATACCCCATATCGACACATTCACCGAAAACGGTTATACCCGCGAGGAAATGAAAATGCACTTCGAAACAAAGAAGATAATGCATGCGCCAAAACTCGAGGTGAGCGCCACGTGTGTGCGTGTGCCCGTGATGCGCGCGCACAGTGAGGCCATATGGGTGGAGACTGAAGAAGCGGTGAGCGTGGCCGAGGCCCGCTATGCCTTCGCGTCGGCTCCGGGCGTGGTTCTTGTGGACAAGGCGGAGGCACTGGGCTATCCTATGCCTCTCGATGTCGCCGGAACAGATCCGGTATATGTAGGCCGTATCCGCGCCGATCTTGCCAATCCCCGCGGGCTCTCTTTCTGGGCTGTGGCCGATCAGATCCGCAAGGGCGCCGCACTCAACGCCGTACAAATCGCAGAGTTTATACTCGCCAACCGCTCCAAGTAATTAATAGTTAATAACGAAGAATTTAGAATTGATGGCTTTGGGCGCGAACCATAATTATTAATTCTAAATCATTAATTCTAAATTAAGAAGTGCTTCTGTTAACGCAAGCATTGGTAACCGAGCCTGTACAGATATTCCTGATCGTGCTGGCCATTATCCTTTTTGCGCCTATACTTCTTAATAAACTGAGAATTCCACATATCATCGGCATGATTGTGGCCGGTGTGGCTGTCGGGCCTTACGGTCTCAACGTTCTCGCCGACGATTCTTCGTTTGCGGTCTTCGGACAGGTTGGGCTTCTATACCTCATGTTCCTTGCCGGTCTGGAGATCGACATGTATCATCTGCGTCTTAATCTTCGCCGGGGGCTGGTGTTCGGTTTCCTTACGCTGATAGTTCCGCTTGTGCTCGGCGTGTTCACGAGTGTCTATCTGCTGCGTCTCGACTGGCTTACGTCCATGTTGCTCGGAGCCATGTATGCCTCGCATACGCTGCTGTCATATCCTGTGGCGGCGCGTCTCGGCGTGACCAAGGCACCGGCAGTGCTCATTGCTATCGTCGGTACGATTATAGCCGTCATCGGCGCCCTTCTCGTTCTCGGCGCCACGGTGAGCGTCGCCAGAGAGGGCTATTTCAATGTTGTCGAAATTCTGATGCTCGGTGTGCGTCTCGCCCTTTGGGCGGCGGCGATACTTTACGCATATCCGAGAGTGACGCGCTGGTTTTTCAAGAAATATCCCGATAAGGTGCTGCAATATGTCTTTGTGCTCGTCCTTGTGTTTCTCGCGGCTACGACGGCCCGCGCCATCGGACTCGAAGGCGTGCTGGGCGCTTTCTTCGCTGGCCTTGTGCTGAACCGCTATGTGCCTGTGGCATCGCCGCTGATGAGTTCGATAGAATTTGTCGGAAACGCCCTGTTCATACCGTATTTCCTTATCAGTGTGGGCATGATGATAAATGTCCGTCTGCTTGCCGATACCGATACTCTCGCAGTGTCGGCAATAATGATCGTGGTGGCGCTGGCAGGCAAATGGATTCCGGCCTGGGCCGCGCAGAAGATCAACAGGCTCGACGGTTTCAGCCGCAATGTTATGTTCGGCCTCACGGCGGCGCATACGGCGGTGGCTCTTGCCGTAGTGTCGGTCGGCTATAACATGGGAATGTTCGATGAGCGTATACTCAACAGTACGGTCATGGTCATACTGGCCACGTGCGCCGTGGCTCCGATCATCACTTCGTCGGCCGCTGCCAAGCTGAAGGTGAAGATGATGGCCGAAGAAGGCGACGACGTGATCCGCCACACACGCGTCAACAACACCCTCATAGCTGTGGCCAATCCGCTGACGGTATCGTCGCTTATGGAGATGGCGGTGCTCATACGTAACGACCGCGGGCGTCACAGTTTCTACGCGCTGCATGTGCGGACCGACAATACCCCGCAGGCCAAGGCCGTGTCGCACAATTCGCTCGAGGCCGCGCGCCGTATTGCCGCCGCTACCGATACCCCTCTCGAGAGCCTCGACCGCTACGACAACAATATCGTCACCGGCATAATAAATGCGGTGGAGGAGCGCGACATAACCGAAGTGCTCCTCGGCATGCACAGGCGAGTGACGGTCATCGATTCGTTTTTCGGCAACAAGGTGGAGCAGCTTCTGCGCGGAACCAACAAAATGCTCATAATAAGCCGCTGTTTCATTCCGGCCAATACCATAACCCGCATACTGGTCTGGGTGCCCCGTGATGCGCAGTATGAGACCGGTTTCAGCCGCTGGGTGCGTGCCGTGGCGCGTCTGACTCGTCAGGTCGGCTGCCGCGTGATATTCTGCTGCCCCGACAATATCCAGCCTCTTATACGCGGGGTGATATATACCGAAAACTATGGCATACGCTGTGAATTCCGACGCACCGAAGGCTGGGACGATCTTGTGATGCTCAGCGGCGATGTGCTCGACGACGATCTTTTCGTGCTTATCGGGGCACGCGCGCAGTCGGTGTCGTATAGTTCGGATATGGCCGCCTTGCCCGATTTCCTGCAGCGTAATTTCTCGCGCAACAATCTGATGATGATATTCCCCGAGCAGTTCGGCGAAGCTCCTGTTCTTACCTCGTTCACCGACCCGCTTGCTACGGATATCGCGGCCACACCGTCGGCATTGTTGCGGCGTCTGTTCCGCCGCAAATGAGGCGTCCGACATGTGCATGTGCGTTTTTGCGTTTGCGAGATTCGCTAAAAATCACTATCTTAGCGCCTAATATTATCTAAAACTTCTTTCTGTCATGTTCAAAAACCAACCTAAGGGCCTAATACCGGCGGCGTTGAGCAACATGGGCGAGCGCTTCGGCTACTATATAATGAATGCCGTGCTTGTGCTGTTTCTCTGCTCCAAGTTCGGTCTGTCGGGCGAGACGGCCACGCTCATCTACTCATTTTTCTATGCCGGCATCTATATTCTGAGCCTTGTAGGCGGTACGATTGCCGACAAGACGCGCAACTATAAGGGCACGATTATCAACGGTCTCATTGTCATGACACTGGGTTATGTGCTTCTCTCCATTCCTATCCTGGCCACTCCCTCCAACACGGCATGGCTGCTGACCCTGACCTGTGTGGCGCTTTTTCTCATCGCTTTCGGCAACGGTCTGTTCAAGGGCAACCTGCAGGCCATCGTGGGCCAGCTCTACGACGATCCGCGCTACAGCGCACAGCGCGACTCGGGTTTTCAGATTTTCTACGTTTTCATCAATATCGGCGGTCTCGTCGCTCCGTTTGTGGCTCCTCTGCTGCGCAGCTGGTGGCTGGGCGTGAACGATATGGTGTATAACGCCGACTTTCCCGAGCTCTGCCACCAGTATCTGAGTGTAACCAACACCATGACGGCCGAGAACATGGAGAACCTCTATGCCGTGGCCAGTGCCGCAGGTCATACTGCAGGCAGCGATCTGAGCGCCTTCTGCTCGAAGTATCTCGAGGTGTTCAACACCGGTATCCACTATTCGTTTATAGCATCGGTGGCCGCCATGCTCATATCGCTCATCATCTTCGTGCTCACCAAGAAGCAGCTTCCCACCCCGGGAGCCCGCGAGAAAGTGCAGTCGCAGCAGTATACCCTCGCCGAGAAGCAGGCTATGGCCAAGGAGATAAAGCAGCGCATGATGGCGCTCTTCGCAGTGCTCGGTGTAGTTATCTTCTTCTGGTTCTCCTTCCACCAGAACGGCACATCGCTGTCGCTGTTTGCCCGCGACTTCGTGAAGACCGATACCATAGCTCCAGAAATATGGCAGGCTGTGAACCCCTTCTTCGTTATCGTGCTCACACCTCTCATCATGCTGCTGTTCACATCGCTGTCGCGTCGCGGCCGCGAGATCTCGACACCTCGCAAGATTGCCTACGGTATGGGTCTGGCCGGTGTGGCCTATCTGTTCCTGTGCATATACTGCTCCGTGCAGGGCTATCCCTCGGGCGATGCCTTCCGCGAAATGAGCGCCGCTGCCAAAGACGGTCTCAAGGCCGGTCCGTGGGTGCTTATAGCGCTTTACTTCTTCCTTACTGTCGCCGAGCTGTTCATATCGCCGCTGGGTCTGTCGTTTGTGTCGAAAGTGGCACCCAAGCACCTGCAGGGTCTCTGCCAGGGTCTGTGGCTGGGCGCTACCGCTGTCGGCAATCTGCTGCTGTGGATCGGCCCGCTGATGTACAACAAGTGGCCCATCTCGGTAGCCTGGGGTGTATTCCTGGCAGTATGCCTTGTATCGATGTTCGTGATGTTCGGCATGGTCAAGTGGCTCGAACGCGTCACCTCCGATACTCCCGCTCCTGCTCCCGAGGCCATCGAGACAGAAGAAAAAGACATTCTTTGATTAGGAAATTAGGATATCAGGATGTCAGGATATTAGGAGATTAGGATATTAAGATATTAAGATATCCGGTTGTTATAGAATCCCGGGGTCGGCTTACCACATGTCGGCTCCGGGATTTACTTTGTTATCTTCATCCCTTCTAACCTCATCTCCTCCTAAATTCCTAACTTCCTAATCTCCTGACTGAACCTTTCGCGGTGTGTGGCGTTTTGATAGATGAACGCTTCTCTGAGGCGGTTTCAACAGAAATTTATGAAAATAAGCTTCAAATATATTAAGTAAAAATTGTTAAATCGTTTGCCACTCCGCGCCCGCACCTTATCTTTGCAGGCGAGATAGCGCAAAAGTATCAATTGATGTTTATGAAGAAGACACTCCTCTCCGCTGCTGCCATCGCTCTTTTCGGCGCAGCCATCGCAAATGCCCAGGCCATCGAACAGCCGGGTCTTTTTGACAATGTGTCGATCGGACTCGACGGTGGCGTAACAACACCTATCCATCACAACCCGTTCTTCGGCTCCATGCGTGGTGCCGCAGGTCTTCACATTGCAAAGCAGATCACTCCGGTATTCGGACTCGGTGTCGAGGGAATTTTCGGAGTCAATACCTCATCATGGAACGGCTTCCGCCACAGTTCCACTGCCTTCGATAACTCTTATGTAGGCGTATACGCTACCGCCGATCTTTTCAACCTTTTCGGCGGTTACCAGTGCTACCGACGTCCATTCTCGATCGATGCCCTTATCGGCACCGGCTGGGGACATAACTACATCAACAAGGCCAACGGCTCCGATTTCAACTATCTCGGCGTGAAGACCGGTCTTAATTTCAACTTCAATGTCAGCGATCATGTGACTCTTGCTCTCAAACCGTCGCTCACATGGAACATGGGCGGAGGCTATCGTAACTCCGATCTCGATTTCAATGTCAACAATGCCGTGTTCGATCTCCTTGCAAGCGTGTCGTACACTATCGGCGACGGTTTCCAGTGCGTCCAGCCTTATAACCAGGCGGAAATCGATGCCCTCAACGGCCAGATAAACAGTCTCCGCGGTCAGCTCGACCAGTCCGTGGCCGCTGCCAACGAATGGCAGGCCAAGGCTGATGCCCTCAGCTCCGAACTTGAAACATGCCGCAACAAGGCTCCCGAGGTAGTAAAGGAAGTGTCGAACAAGTATAATTCAGTCCGTTTCGTATTCTTCCGTATCGGTTCGTCTGTAATCACTGCCGACCAGCGTCCCAATGTTGAGATGATTGCCGACTATATGAAGAATCATCCCAAATCGAAGGTCGTAGTCAAAGGATATGCTTCGAAGGATGGTAACTATGACTTCAATATCAAGCTCGCCGCAAACCGTGCCGAGTCTGTGAAGAAGATGCTCATCAGCAAATATGGTATTCCCGCCGACCGCATTCAGGCCGAAGGCGAGGGCATTGGTCAGATGTTCGATGAGGAATCGTGGAACCGTGTATCTATCTGCACTCTCGAAGAAGGAAAGTAAAGTTTAGGACTGCGGTCCGGAACTCCCCGATATAATACACAATTACATAACTGACACGACACACTCCCGGCAACGCGGCACTGAGCAAGTGACACGTTGCCGGCTGTGTCAATAAAAAAAATAAATTTATTATGAGTGACCTTTTCATCACAATTATCGGCTATACTGCCAGCATCTGTATGATACTCGGATATATGCCTCAGGCTATCGTGACAATCAAGACCCGCGATACCGACGGCATCGCGCTTCCTACCTTCTGCATGCTCGGTCTCGGCAGTATTTTCTTCGTTATTCAGGGCCTTGCACTCGGCAACTGGCCTCTGGTGATCACCAATGTAATCACCACCATCTGCTCGGTGATAATTTTCGGTATCAAGATCCACAACGACCGCCGCAAGAAAAAATAGGAGGGAGTACGGGTTAAGAAGGGCAGATTCTCTGTCCGGCCGTTGTTCCTAATCCTCAGGAATAAAGGCGAGAACGGAGGCTTCGGCGAATGCCGAGGCCTCCGCCGCTATCCGGGTGGCTGTTACGCTCCGGATGGAGACTTCCGTTTCGGCATATGAAACGGGGCGTCCGTAAAAGAGAGTGGCGCGGGCCGCGTTGATGACGCTGTTCTCGCGGTTTTCGGATGCTACGGCGAGCTGACCGAGATATTGCTTTTTTGCGGCTCTAAGTCTGCGTTCGGTCAGAAATGTACCGTCGGCAAGGCGTCGGAACACTCCCTCGCATAGATGTCGGCAACGGTCGGTATCGTCGGCATCACAACCGAAATATACTCCCATGTAACCTGCCGAGCGGAAAAATGCCGTGGATGCCTCGACGTTGTAGACAAGACCGCGCTTTTCACGAAGTTCTACATTAAGCAGCGAATTCATTCCGGGGCCGCCGGCAATATTTGCCATAAGCGCTACGGCATAGCGTTCGGGTGAATAAAGGCCCGGAGTGCGTATTCCTGCAAGCACATGAGCCTGATGGCATGGCTGAGGATCGGCGATGTCGAAGCGGGGAATATCGATTTTCGCATCTGTCGCTGTGTCGGCGGGTGTGCCGGTGCCCAGAGCCGCGAAATACCGGTCGACGAGCGCCGCTATCACATTGGCGCCCTGCGGACCCGAATAGAAGGCCACCGAGTTGTTTTTCGTATAGTGGCGGGCGAGGAAGGCCCTGCAGTCGGCGCTTCCGAGGCGCCCGACGGTCTCTGTGCTACCCAGTATGTTGTGTGCCAGAGGTGTGCCTGCAAGTAGTTTTTCTTCGAAAAGATCGTATATGGCTTCGGCGGGATTGTCGAGATATGAGGCTATTTCGTCGAGGACAACCTGACGCTCTTTGTCGAGTTCGCGGTCGGGAAACTGCGAGTTCTCCGCCAGGTCGGCAATGAGTTCGACGGCCCGAGCGGCGTTTGCACCCGGGAATATGCTGTATACGACTGTCTCTTCCTTCGAGGTATATGCATTCAGCTCGCCTCCGATGGCCTCCATACGGTTTATAATGTGCCACGACGAGCGGCGCTGTGTGCCTTTGAAGATAGTGTGCTCCACGAAATGGGCCAGACCGTCCTCTCCGTCGGTCTCGGAGGCGCTGCCCGCTCCTATTGCGAGGCCGAAAATGCCGGCGGCAGCGCCGCGGTCGTGAATATGGACCAGGCGCATGCCGCAGGGAGTGCTGATGAGTTCCGGATTCAGTCGTGCCATTGCCCGTCGGCTTTGATGAGGTCGATAAGGCGGTCGAGCGCCTCATCGGAGTCTATGCGACGTGCCACGCATTCGATACCGCGGTATATGCTTACGGTACCGGGCCCCGCTCCGACATAGCCGTAATCGGCACCGGCCATTTCGCCGGGACCGTTGACAATGCAGCCCATGACAGCTATCTTGAGATGGCTCAGGTGCGAGCATGCCGCCTTGACGCGCTCAAGCACCTCGGGGAGTGCGTAGAGTGTGCGTCCGCACCCCGGACATGCCACGATCTCGGCTTTGAATCTCTGCAGACCGGCCGCCTGGATAATGTCGCGGCAGATTTCGGCAGCCTCTTCGGCAGTAACGGCCGGAGAGGTAATGCCGATGCCGTCCTGATAGCCGTCGAGAAGTATCGTGCCCAGGTCTATGGCAGCAGCCAGAGCCACGTCGTTCCTGTCGGTCAGTTCGGGATAATCGACAACGGCGATTGCCGGCAGTCCGGTTGGCAGGGCGGCGATAGACTCGCGTATGAAGCCTATGCGGTCGCCCGACGAGGCGGTTATTATGCAGGCCTCGTCTTCCTGCGGATCGCGGACAGTGTCGCCGAGAATACCGGTAGGAAGATGACCGCCGATACCGAGGCGTTCGCAGACGGCGCTTTGTCGACGTTTCGGCTGGCGCCCCGGTCGTTGTGGAGATGCAAGTGTGCCGTCGGCGCCGACACGTTTTTCCATGTGACCGACGATTGCGCGTGCAACTGGAATCTCGTTCTCGGGATCTTCGCTGAGCGATACGCGTATTGTGTCGCCGATGCCGTCGGCCAGCAGCGAGCCTATGCCGACAGCTGATTTTATGCGCCCCTCACGTGCGTTTCCGGCCTCTGTCACGCCGAGATGCAGCGGATAGCGCATGCCTTCGGCCTCCATGCGTTCAACGAGGAGGCGTACGGTGTCGGTCATCACAGGCACATCGGAGGCCTTGATTGAGATAACGACATTGTCAAAGCCGACAGCCTGGCATATGCGCAGATATTCGAGTGCCGATTCCACCATGCCCTCGGCGCCGTCGCCGTAGCGGCTCATTATGCGGTCGCTGAGCGAGCCGTGGTTCACGCCTATGCGTATCGCCGTGCCGTGTTCGCGGCACAGTTCGAGGAAAGGCACGAATTTATCGTGTATTTTGGCAAGTTCAGCGGCATATTCCTCGTCGGTGAACTCCATTTTGCGGAATGTGCGCCCCGGATCGAAAAAATTGCCGGGGTTGATACGTACTTTCTCCACGTGTGTGGCGGCTTCGAAAGCTGCGGCCGGATTGAAGTGTATGTCGGCCACAAGCGGCACATCGCAGCCTGCGCTTCGCACGGCGGCGTGGATATCGGCCAGTTTCTGTGCGTGAGCCACTCCCTGGGCCGTGAGGCGGACCAGTTCGGCTCCGGCTGCGGCAATCGACAATGTCTGTGCGGCCGAAGCTTCGACATCGAGTGTCGGGGTAGTGGTCATGGACTGAAGACGGACCGGATTTCCGCCTCCTATGGCTGTGCTGCCGACGTGTACCTCGACGGTTTTACGCCGGAAATTATCATATTTGCTCATTGTGAAATAAGCCGGATTGTCAGCATTTGAACTTGTAGTCGGCGATCTGTGCGAGTTCGGCATCGGCTTTCTCTACTTTTGCTGAAAGCGACTTGCAGTAGGCACTGTAGCGGGCGGCAAGAGCCGGATCTGAAAGCGCGAGGATGCGCACGGCGAGGACGGCCGCATTGAGACCTGCGCCGATTCCGACGGTAGCGGTCGGAATGCCCGGAGGCATCTGGATAATGGACAGGAGAGCATCAACGCCGTCGAGGGTAGAGGCGATGGGGAGGCCTATGACAGGCAGTTCGGTCAATGCCGCGATGACACCGGGGAGGGCGGCGGCCATACCGGCGGCTGCGATTATCACTTTGACGCCGCGACCGGCGGCTTCGGTGGCATAGCGTTCAACGGCGGCAGGCGTGCGGTGTGCGCTGAGGGCATGCATTTCGAAAGGCACTTCCATCTGCTCGAGGAAGTCGGCGGTCTTGCGGAGTACGGGCAGATCGGAGGTGCTGCCCATGATTATGCTTACTGTAGGAGACATATCTTGTAATTTGATGATTTGAAATTGGAAGTTAGAAGTTGCTGATAGTCAGGAGTTGATGAGTTAAATTATATTTCTGACTCCTAACTTGTAACTTCTGACTGCTTACAGCACTTGCGGGGTTATGTTCAGGAAAATCAGTTCGACGATGAAGCCGAGGGCCGCTCCGGCAAGTGTCTGGAGCACCGTGTGTTTGTTGAGATAGAGACGCGCCCATGCCACAAGACCCAGAATGAGGAACGCTACGCTTACCCACACGAGAGGCATTGAGATGATAAGGCCTCGTTGTGCCATCCAGAACATGATGGCGGCCATACCGCCCATGGCGCCTGTGTGCGCGCTGATCTTCCACCATTGGGTGACGAGCAGGGAAATGGCGGATACCATTGCCGCGGCAAGATAGAAATTCTGTATCCAGTAGGGTGCGCGCAGGTAGCGGACAAAAAACGCGGCGCCGATATAGCACACTATGACGGCGCAGAAAGGAGCGGTACGCTCTTTCCGGTCAGTGATTGCCGTATCGCTTACTTTGCCCATGCGCATCAGTATGAGGATCACGACCATCGGAATGATGGCGGTGATGAACACCACACCGGCGGTAGACCATACCTTGGGCGATGTCGGCAGCAGGCACATAGGCGTCAGCGTGAGTGCCGCGATCATTGCATAGCTCGGTACGAGCATGGGAGAGAAAATGTCGCTGAGGACATGTGCGGCAGATGAGGCCGCTGTTCGTTTGTTACTGTTCATCGTTCCGGTATGTTTTACGCAGCCGTGCCACGGGATAACCGATACGTTCACGGTATTTTGCGACTGTGCGGCGTGCTATGTCGAATCCCTGTGCCTGCAGCGATTCCTGGATTGCCTGGTCGCTGAGCGGGTTTTTCTTGTTTTCGGCTTCTATGAGTTGTTTTATGGCCTCGATGATACGGTGTGCCGATGCACCGGATTCGTCTTTCGGGTGCTCGTTGAAGAAAAATTTCAGCGGGTACATGCCGTGTGGCGTGAGTATGTATTTTCCGGCCACGGCACGGGAAATCACCGACAGATCGAGACCTGTCGCAGCCGATACATCCTTGAGGATCATCGGCCGTATGAGCGCCCTGTCGCCTGTCGCGAAAAAATCGTGCTGTATTCTTACTATCGCCTCTGCTATTACGGTGAGAGTGTCGGCCCTCAGTTCGGCAAGGCGGATGAACGATGCCGCTTCTTCGCGTTTGCTCCGGATGAAAGCGCGTGCCGATGCGAGCGACGGCGATGAGGTGTCCGACGGATCTACCGTAAATGAGTCTTCGATACCGAGACGTGTCCGGCGGCCTGCGAGCTGCACGGTAAACGTTCCGTCGGTATGGTCGTAGTCGAGCACGAAGTCGGGCGTGATATGGCGCGCCCGGGTTGCGGCACCTCCTTCTGCGAGTGAGGCCGCCGGACGCGGGTTAAGACTCAGTATGAGATCCAGAGCTGTGCCGAGAGTCTCCATATCGGTTCCGAGGGCAGCAGCCAGCCTGTCGTAGTGTTTTTTTGAGAACAGATCGAAGTGGTCGGAGAGGATCTGTCGGGCGAGGCCAACGATAGCGGTCGGTTTGCGGCGGTCGAGCTGCAGCAACAGACAGTCGCGGAGATCGACGGCGCCTATTCCGGCCGGGTCGAGACTCCGTACGGCTTCGAAAGCCCGTCTCATCTGGATAGGGGTCGGATTGAGGCCTTCGGCAACAGCCATGTCGTCGGCTATGTCGTCGAGTGGTCTTGTCAGATAGCCGTTTGAATCGAGGTTGCCTATTATGTAGCTGCCAGTCTTCAGTTCGGGAGCTGTCAGCTCGCTCTCGGAGGCGAGGCGCCGCAGCAGGATTTCGAATGCAGACTCCGATTCATCTGCCGCGAGCGAGACGGCGTCGACAGCCGCATCGTCGGGACTGCTGTTGTGCGCATTGTATGCGTAGGAAGGTAGATCGTCGGCGGCATAGTCGGCCATCTGTAGTTGTTCTGCGGTCTCTTTGAAGTCGTTTTCAGACCCCTCCGGTGCCGGAATCTCGTCGATAGCCTCGAGTGCGGGATTATCGTCGAGCTGACGCCGCACTTCGTCGTCGAATTCGGGCGCGGACATCTCCAGCATGCGTCCCAGCACTACATTGTGTATGTTGAGACGCTGCTGCAGGCGTTGTTGCTGCTCCATGCGGAGCGATTCCTTACCCGACGCCATATACGGCTGGTTAGAACTTGCGGATACCCATGATGGAGCGCATTTCGGCAAGGGTCTCCGAAGCGCGCGCACGGGCCTTTTCGGCACCCTGGCGCACCACGCGCGAAATGTATGCCTCGTCGGCGAGCATGTCGTTCACACGTTCGCGGATCGGGGTGGTGATGGCGAGAATGTCTTCTGCCAGCTGTTTCTTGAGGTCGCCGTAGCGTATGGAGCAGTCGGCGTATGCGTCGCGGAACTGTGTTACTATCTCGGGGGTCGATGTAAGCTCGAGGAGCGAGAAGAGGTTTGCCACAGGTTCGCTCATTGGCGAGTTCGGTGCCTGGGGACCTTCGTCGGTCACGGCGCGCATCACTTTCTTGCGGAGCACCTTGGGGTCGTCGATAAGGTATATGCAGTTACCTTCGCTTTTACCCATTTTACCGGAACCGTCGAGTCCGGGTACTTTCACCGGTTTGCCGCCGGTAAGGTCGAAATCGGTCGGCTCGGGGAAAAAGTCGACGCCGTAGAAGCTGTTGAAGCGGCGGGCGAAGCGGCGTGTGAGTTCGAGATGCTGAAGCTGATCCTTGCCGACGGGCACTTTTGTGGCTTTCTGTATGAGGATGTCGCAGGCCATGAGGGTAGGATAGGTGAGCAGACCGGCGTTGACGCGCTTGTTGGTGTCGGCGCCTATGATCTCTTTTTCGAAGGCTTCGTCGTTTTCGTCGTCGTTGGCCTTTATGCCGAGTGCCTTGCGGGCCTTATCCTTGAACGCTGTAGTTCGCATGAGCTCGCCAATACCTACATGCATGTTGAGGAGAAGATACATTTCGGAGATTTCTGGTACATCGCTCTGTACGAAAATTGTAGCTTTATCAGGATCAATACCTGCTGCAAGATATTCGGCTATGATTCCTTTTACGTTGGAGTGGAGTTCGTCGGGAGCGGGATTAGTGGTGAGAGCATGCAGATCGGCGATAAAGAAATTACAGTCATAGTCGCCCTGAAGGGCAACGAATTTCTTAAGGGCGCCGAAATAGTTGCCCAAATGGAGATTTCCGGTCGGACGTATGCCGCTCAATATTATTTCTTTCTTTTTGTCCATGATATGCAGTGTGGTTTCGAACCACAAAATTACTAAAACAAGTTAGAAGTTACAATATACTCGTTCGCACTTCTATCGCAGGGTATATACATCGCTGTGGGGGGCGAAGGTTTTGAACATGAGTTGTATCGGTTTCACTCCGTCATTTGCGGGTGAAAGCATTGCTCCGATTGAACCGTCGTTACTTATATATTCGAGAAACTGATCTGCATCGAAGAGAAGAAGGTCGATATAGCCCAGGCCAGAGGCGCCGTAAGCGCCTCCGACGAGCATTCCTTTGATGGCCGACGAGTCGAAAAGCGTTGTCAGATAGTCTTCGAACCGGTATCTTAGTTCGATAAAATCGTCGGTTGAGATGTCTTCGGGTTGCGTGAGAATCAGCATCATGGCTGTGACGCCCTTTTCGGCGAGAGAATCATGAATCTCGTGTATCCCGTTGAGATATTCTTCCTGTAAGGCAAGATATCGGCTTGAACCGACTATGATGTCTGAACGCAATTCTTTGCTATCCGGATCCGGTTTACCTTCATAAAAATATAGAGGGAGAAGAGGTTCGGTAGCATACGTCTGACCATTGTTTTCAACTAACAGCTTCATAGTGTCGGCAAGTCGTCCGATAGGTATCATGCCTGAAGTATCATCACTTTGCCTAATCTCGTTCACATAGTTGTAAACCGCGCCTTCGCCTATCAGAAGTTCGAGAATTACGGTGAATGCATGTCTGCTTTCTTCATCGCCAAGTTTGGCAAATGCGGGATTGTAATAGCCGATTGCGAATGTGTTGCTGTCTTTGTCATAGTCGACAGAAACCATTATGGTCTGGATATTTATTTCCTTACCGAATATATCTATTCCGGTTTCGATAATTGCCGGATCAGGCTGTTTGCATGGATATACTTTCCATTTGGCCCGCAGCGAATCGGGCATCGATGCTACAAGCCAAGGGTAGAGATGGAAGTATTCTGTCTGATCTTCAACGCTGAACGAAAGTTCTCTGTTTCGGCCGATATTATAGCATACATCATTGCCTATGATTCTTGTGCCTTCATACATCAGATCATTGAGTCTTATCATTCCGTCTTTTTCGTCCTGAAGCAATTTATCCATTATGGAAGTATTCTTGCCGAACCATTGCCAGAACCTGTCGACACGTTCGGCAAATGGGATGCCTGATGTCGTTTCCAGGTTTTTTTTAGTCATGGCGCAGACACCGGATGTAGCCAGAACGATAAGTATGCAGACTAATATGGCTGTCTGTTTCATCTCAGCTGGTTATTACGAGGTAGGAGATATAGGCTACATAGCCTGCAGTGAGAATCGCGCCTTCCGCTCGGGTGAAAGTGCGCTCTCCGAACAGCCAGCCGAAGATCCAGAAAAATATCGAGGCGATTGTCAGCACCAGAAGATCGACATATCCTATCGCGCCGAAAGCGAGTGGATGTATCGTGGCGGCTGATCCGAGCACGAAGAAGATGTTGAAAATATTGCTGCCTATTACATTGCCTATGGCGAGGCCTGCCTTGCCTTTTACGGCCGCCGTCACCGATGTGGCCAGTTCGGGCAGGGAGGTACCTACGGCTACTATCGTGAGGCCGATCACGGCGTCGCTCACGCCAAGTGCCGATGCTATGCCCGAAGCGCCTTCGACGAATTTGTCACCTCCGAATACCAGCCCTCCGAGACCGAGCACCACCCATAGCCATGCTTTCCATGAGGGCATTGCTGGCGTTTGGGCTGCGTTTTCGAGTTCGTCCGGACTTGCTTTTTTTGCACGCGAGAAGGTGAAGCGCATGAAGATGGCGAAAAAGAGCAGAAGCACAATGCCGTCCGAGCGCCAGAGGGTGCGGCCTGTTCCGTCGCCGAGCCATGGGCCGATACCGAAAGCCAGCAGGGCGAGCGACGATACTATGACCAGCGGAATGTCGGAAGTCATTGTGCCTTGCTGCACTTTTATGGGCCTGATCAGCGATGTTATGCCGACAATGGCAAGAATATTGAAGATGTTGCTGCCGACGGCGTTGCCGATGGCGAGTTCGCCGCTGCCGTTGATTGCCGCTACAAGACTGATGACGAGTTCGGGAGCTGAAGTGCCGAATGCAACCACTGTCAGGCCGACAACCATGTCGGAAACACCCCAGCGGCGAGCCACTGCCGAAGCTCCGTCCGTAAGAAGATTGGCACCGACGAGGATCAGAGCCAGGCCGACTATAAGAAATACGATGTCGAGAAGCATTGTGTGAAGTTTTGTTTTGTGCAAATATAAGGAAAAGATGCTATATTTGTGATGTTTTAGAAACAACTTATGAGACACCCTCTAAAATGTTATTGATGAAAAAAATTGTGATATTTGCCGGTTTAGGCGTCCTGACGCTTCTGACCTCCTGTGGAAAAGACCGTACTGAAAATGTCGATCTTGTCGGCCAGTGGTCTATAAGAGCCTATAATCCTGTGGAAGTGTCGTCGTACAGTCTGGTTGAGACCGACCATGATTACCGTTTTGAATTTGACGGCGACGGGGCTTTCTATTGCGGTACGGACTGTAATTCGATTTCAGGCACTTTTACTGTCATCGGCGACAGTCTCCGTTTCGACAACATGGCCGCTACCGAGATGGCATGCGAAAATGAGGCTCTCGAGCGCGCGATGAAGTTGGCTCTTCCGGCCGTGCGTACCGTCGAACTTATATCGGATTCGGTTCTTTCGCTGAAAGAAGATCATGGAAATGTTGTAGTTGAACTTGTCAGAGTGAAATGAAAAAGATATTACTGTCTCTCGTCGCATTTTTTATCGGTATCGGAGCCGTAATGGCTCAGGACGCACACGAACCGGGAATCGTTAGAATTCTCGCTATCGGCAACAGTTTTTCTGAAGACGCTCTCGACAGCCATTTTTATGGTTTATGCGAGGCTGCCGGCAAGAAGGTGATAGTCGGCAACATGATAATCGGAGGATGCTCGGTCGAACGGCATTATCTCAATGCCCGCACTGATTCGGCCGACTATCGTTTCCGGCGTATCGGTCTTAACGGGAAAAAGATAAGCGTCGACAAGGTGCGCCCGACCGAAGCTATCGGCAGCGACGACTGGGATTATGTCAGCTTCCAGCAGGCAAGCCACTATTCCGGCAAGTATGGAACATACAAGGATCTGGCAGCCTTGATCGCCTTTGTCGACAGTCTGACCCCTGACAAGACGCGATATATGTGGCATCAGACATGGGCGTACGCCCCGGGCTCCACGCACGGCGCATTCCCCGATTACGGTTCGGAACAGACGGTTATGTACGATTCCATAATGTCGGCCAGCCGTCGCGCTATGACCGACAACGGATCGCTGTCAATTATCATTCCTTCAGGTACTGCGATCCAGTATGCCCGTGACATGAGTGGAAATCCCGATCTTACGCGCGACGGTTATCACCTTGACTATATCATCGGTCGGTATATAGCGTCGTGCACGTGGTTCGAAGCCGTTTTCGGCGAGTCGGTGGTGGGCAATTCCTATGTTCCCGCCGGACTTACAGCCGTGCAGGCGCGTATGGCGCAGGAGGCCGCCCATGCTGCCTGTCTCGATCCCTTCGGGGAAAAGCGCCGGTGAGCAACTTTAAATATCGTAATTTTGTTATCATACTGTCGGGCGCATAAATGCCCGGCAGTATGAGTATGAAAAGAATATTATTTTTTTTGGTCGCAGTTCTCGCTCTCGCATGTCCGGGATATGCGTTTATCGATTCGTATACCATAGATCGCGATAAACTGCCTGAGGAGGCTCAGAATATGCTTACTGAGTATTTCCCAAAGGCCAAAGTGGGCATGATAAAGGTTGACCGGCATTTGTTGAAAAAGACCGACTACGACGTACGCCTCGTCAACGGAACGACAATAGAATTCAATAGCAAAGGCAAATGGACGTCGGTCGACTGCAAGACCAGGGAAGTGCCCGAAGGGCTTGTGATGAAGCCAATACGCCGTTATGTCACGAAGAATTTCAGTGGTCTTAAAATTGTAAGTATCCGTAAGAAAACCGCAGGCTATGAGGTAGGACTTTCCGACGGTGTTGTCTTGAAATTCAATCTTCTGGGCTCCTATACCGGCGTCCTCGAAATCGAGGAATAGTCATTAGCCGTTATTTTTGCGAAGATACTGGCTGGGAGTAAGTCCTGTCTCGTCTTTAAAATATTTAGAGAACTGTTTGGGCGACATTCCTATACGGTATGCTATCTGAGCGATCGAGGATTCTCCCGAATCAAGCAGGCGTCGTCCTTCGCGCATGCGTACCATGCGTATGAATTCGAGAGGTGTGAGACCTGTTACGGCTGTCAATTTTTTATATAGGCCGCTTCGGCTCATGGAAAGCAATTCGCTCATTTTCTCTACACTGAAATCCTCCTGTTCGATATTGCTTTCGATTATCTTTTTTGCGTCGGTAATAAATTTATCATCTGGCGAAACCGGCGAGTTTTCTTCGCGGGCGATTGCATTTTCCACGCGTTGCTCGCCGAGAGCTTTTTTATGACGCTTTTTCAGATGCTTATAAAAAACGAAACACAACATAAGTGCAGAAAGCACATAAAAAGCATAGGCGCCATTACTCTTGTAGAAAGGTGGTCTTATGTATATCTCAATAGTGGTAGGCTCATTTTGACCGGAGACTCTCACTTCGAGTGTGTGTCGGCCGGCAGACAGCTCACCGGGTACGAGTATGTCGGATTTCATGAGCGACCACTCGCCATTGTCGAGTCTTGATTCATATGCTATGCTGCCGGCATTGCCGGGCGATGACGAGCCTACGGCCAGCTGAAGATTGTTATAGTAGTCCAGCTCGATTCTGTGGCCTGTCATTATATCGCACGTCAGAGGAATTCCGCCCCCTTTGACCGTCTGTCCGGGCCCGACGGGTGTGCCGTTGACGTAGACTTCTGTAACATAGGCTCTGTAGTTGTGTGACTCCGGCTGTATTATGCCGGGGTTGACTATAATGTATCTGCCGAAGCCACCGGCGAGAATCATGCCTTCAGGAGTGCATGAAAGTGAATATCGGTTGAAGCTGATGTCTCCGAGTCCGCTGTTTTCGGTGAATGATTCTGTTTCGAAGCTATAGGCTTCTGAATCGTTTCCCGAAACGGTAATATATGATATGCCATTGGCTGTAGTGACCCATATTTTGCCGGATAGGTCTGCGGTTATGGCACGGATTACTCCTGAGCTAAGACCGTCGCTGATGTCTATTGTGCCGATGATTCGGAAGAGACTGTCGGCGATCAGTATTCCGGTTTGAGTTCCGACCCATAGCAGTCCTCGGCTGTCTGTGTAAATGGAAGTGATTCTTGCTTCTGCAAGTTTTGGCTCAGGGCAACGAGTCAGTTTTCCGTCGGCGGTATTTATTATAGCCAGTCCATCGCTTGTGGCTATAACAACCGATTCTCCGGCCTTTGAAAGACCTGTAATGCAGTCGCTGCGCAGTTCGGAGTTGTCTTTATTGTAATTCCTGCTTCCGAGGAGGAATAGACCGTTCTGGAATGTTCCGGCCCAGACTGTGCTGTCTGATTCTGAAATTATATGGCGGCAATATCTGAGACTGTCGGAGCTGTCGACCGGTACGATCCTGCCATCGTCTGTAACTTTGAATATTCCGCCTCCGTAGGTTCCGAATAGTGTGGGTCCGTCGCCTTGGCTCACACCTATCACGAGGTCGGAAGGCAGCGCAGAATCGGATGCGGTATATATACGGATAGGCGAGGAAGCTCCAATGCTGTCATAGACTGCCATACCGCCTCCATCGAAGCCAACGAGCAGTTTTCCATTGTTGTCCTGATGCAAAAAACTGATATCACTCTCTATTCCGGTTTCTATAATACCGAATTCCGGCGCCGAGAGCGAGGCAATACTTACTCCTCGCTTCGATGTTCCGGCCACAAGTACATCGTCATCAATAAACAATGCAGATATATGATTGGACGATAAGGAATAGAGTGAGTTGTCTCGGCGAATGGAGTCGATTATGTTTCCATTGCTGTCGAAGCGATATATACCGCCGTTGTTTGAACCAAACCATATATAGCCTTGATTGTCTGCTGCTATATCCTTAATCAAAACATCTTCGAAATAAGAGTATTGCGAAATATTATCCTGCTTGTTGCCGAAATCATAAAAGTCTACTCCGGGTATGAGTCCGTCGAAAAACCAGCAACGTGAGCCTTCGATTTTTATGCGGTCGTGTATTGTTCCGTTCAGGGTAATCCTCTGTACTCGCCGGTCTTCTCTTTTTCTATAATATAAATTGCCGTCGGGCGAAAGCAGTGCTATGCCTCCGTGAAAAGAAGCCGCATCTTTAGGTATGAACGGCATCCGAGAACCTATGCTAATGTTTGTGCTGTAGTCGAAATAATAGAGTGAGTCGGTTTTCAGAATCCATAGACCATGCCTGCCATCGGGAACAATATGTTTTCCCGAACGGGCTATGAAGGGTATTCTTTTATGAGTTGTGGCGTTGTCAAAAATACCGTCGGCATACACGAAGAGTGAATCGTCTGTCATTACCCATATGTTGTTGTGTCCGTCAACGGCTATTTTATGTGGATTGGTTGTGAAGTGTCGGCTATCGGTCATGTCTTTGAGTCGGTGCCCGTCGAAGCGGTCTATCCCTGTCTGTGTGGCAATCCATATTAAACCGAGGCTGTCGCGGGCAACGTCGCGGACATAATTGTCGGAAAGGCCGTGTCGGTTCTCTATGGTGCGGAAACTCAATGCTGACACCGGAGTACACGCAAGACCAAGCAGGATCAATATGACATAGATTGGATTCATATGCATTGCAAAGATACTAAAATATCGTAATGACTCAAATACAAGATATTCCCGAATGTGTAAAAACATGTCTCAAATGTGTAGCGGGCTGATTCGGGCGGTTTTTTTGGAAGGACCGACTTATTGCCGGCTTCATCGTCATGATAATTTTGCGGCAATTCAACCCCAAAATCAAAAATCATGAAAAAAAGAAATCTACTTATTATTTTCATGCTTCTTGCCGTTGTTGCCTGGGCGGTCACACCGGGCAAGCGTATAGTGTGGCAGGAAGACGCCGGAAAGGTTTTTACCGGCTGGGCCGACAAACAGCAGATTACAGCCGCCGAACTTGGTGATGTTTCTGTCGGCGACATTCTGACGGTACATGTGTCGGAAATAAATCCGGAGACGACGTGGCCTCAGGTTCATCTGCGCACATATGCCGGCAAAGCCTTTGATCCTGCAAAATCACAGAGCGTAAAAGGCAAGACCGCTCCTTGCGAAGTCGCTTTTGAGCTTGATGAAGCCGCTGTTGCCGCTGCGGGGGAGGCCGGACTGTCGATTGCCGGAATCGGGTTTGCCGCCGACAAGGTAAGCGTGACTCCAAAAGAACCTGAAGAGCCGGCTGTTGATCCGATAGAAGTTCCTGTGACGAAGACTCTGTGGTCTGGCGAGCAGACTGTTGTGGGCTGGTCGGGCGCACAGACGTTTACGGCAGCTGCCTGCAAGGATTTCAAGGCCGGCGATGTGATAGTTGTGACAGTATCGGCTGTTTCCGGAGAATCGTCACAGGTCGATTTGCGAAACGGAGCCGGCTGGGCCAATTTCGAACCTGCTGTCAGTGAAGTCCTGACCGGGAAGGAAACCCCGCTTGAGGTTAGATTTACCCTTACTGAAGATGTGGCTGCTGTCATGCGTGCCAACGGTATGGTCGTGACAGGCTGTAACTTCACATTCACCAAAGTGGAGCGTCGTACCACCGAACTCACCCTGCCTTCGACTGCCAAAGGCGATGCAGCCCGTACGGTCTGGGAAGGTATGGAGGCTATCAGCTGGGTTTCAGGGTCAAGCAATAGTGTTCTCGTATCAGCAGCAGACCTCGGTAAGCTTGTTGAGGGCAATGTTGTGCGTGTGTATTACAAGGATATGAAGCCTGGTGGTATTGGCCGCATGCTTGCCGGCTGGACGGCTCTTGAAGGCCAGAGCAATGCCACCCTTCTTGGCGCACGTTACTTCGAGTGTACTCTTTCAGCCGCTAATGTCAGCGCTATTGCGGCTTCGGGTCTCCGCATAAGCGGAAATAACTATACCGCAGTAAAGGTGGAGATTATTGATTCGGCAAAAAAGTATCTTATAATAAGTGAGATAGACCGCAACGATATAAGGGCGTGGGAAAAAGGCGAGTCGCCAAAAATCACACTCAGCCTTCAGAATGCAGAGACTGTAGATGTCGAAGCCGTTATTGATGTAGATGTCGACGAGGACTGCTATGTAGATTACACCGAAATTTCTGAAAAAGTGACACTCGGTGCCGGCGAGACCAAAGAGGTGACTGTGCCGTTCAGCCTCGTTCCCGGTTTCTATAATCTCAATGTCTATGTCAACGGTGACAATGTATGCTCATATGTTATCGGCAGCGAGCCCAAGAACGTGGTTTCGGCACCCGACAGCAATCTTGCCGAAATCAAGGCTTACTGGGATAACGAGCTTGCTATTCTCAAAAACATTCCCATGGATGCCGAACTGACCGAGATTCCTTCGGCTTCGACAGCCAACCGCACGGTCTATCTTGTGAAGATGAAATCAACCCCTGATACCTGGGGTGGAGAGCCGGTGGAAATACGCGGTTTCTATGCCGAGCCGACAGCAGATGGAAAATATCCGGCGATTATACAATATCAGGGTACCGATGGCGGTACAAGCGCCGTAACTCCAATAAACGGAGATGACAATATCGGTTGGTGCGAACTGGTAATCTCGACTCGAGGTCAGATGCTCAATAACAGAAGTGCCGATAACTGCCAATGGGCATGGCTCGACCCGGCCTATGCGGCAGACCGCGAGGCTTCCGGCTCGAACAAGATAGACTATTATGCCCATGGCCTTTATGATAAGGAGAAACACTACTATCGGGGGGCCAACATGGACTGTATCAGGGCTATAGACTTCATCGCTTCGCGCGAAAAAACAAATGACGACAATATTTTCGCCGTCGGAGGCAGCCAGGGTGGTTCGTTTGTCTATGTCGCTGCGGCTCTGGGCGAAGGCCGTATCCGTGCGTGTGCTCCCTCTATTACCGGTCACAGCGATTTCCGCGACGGATCCAGAATTGTAAACTGGCCCAAGAGCGTTTTCGATAAGTATCTTGCCGAACACTCATCGGTGACCGAAGACGAACTTTATGAATTTCTGTCGTTTTACGATGTGATGAATCTTGCTGCTTTCGTGGAATGTCCGGTCTATACGTCGTTTAGCCTCCAGGACCGTACGGATCCGCCTCATATCAATGTTGCTCCGTTCAATAACGTACCACGCGACAAAGTTGGCGAGGACAATCTCAGATATGTTGTCAATCCATTCCTGGGCCATGGCACAGCAAGCGACTGGAAGACTCAGTATATGGGTTTCTTCAATTCATATCGTACTGATCTTGGCTCGACAGACCCAGATGAAGGTCTTAATATTTGGAAAGGCGAGTGTGTAACCGGAAACTGGGAGGGTTATCAGGTTCTTGGAGCAGATCTGTTTACAACAGTCAAGGCAGGCGATTTTATAGAAGTGTCTGTTAGTGAAGTAGGCGACAGTCCTGTGCTGATGCTCAACAACGGGTCGTGGGGCGCTCTTGTCGACGCTGATGCCAAAGTGCCTGCCGCTGGTGAAGTTGTTTCGTTCCTAATTACTCCCGACATGCTTGCAGAGCTTAAGAGCGGCGGAGTGGTCGTAAAGGGATGCAATATGACATTTGTGTCGGTGGACATCAGACGCGGCACTGAAATCAAGCCTGAAGACCCCGATGCCGCCGTTCGACGTCTATGGACCGGCGAGAGTGCTATAGACTGGAACAAAGGCTCCTATGTTTCGGTAGCGGCATCGAAGTTCGAATGTGTCAAGGAGGGTGAGACTCTCCGCTTTGTCTATACAGGACTCATGCCCGGTGCCCAGGCCCATCTAAACTGTGGCTGGACTGCCGCCGGGGCTGAAATCGCTTTGCCCGGCGGATCGGAATATATGCAGCTGAAATCGGCTTCATACTCGGTGAAAGTAAGTTCCGAAATGCTTGTGGCACTGAAAAACAATGGACTCAATGTGCTTGGTGTTGGCCATACTCTGCTTGAGGTTCAGGCTATCGACTATTCGCGTCTGCCGGATGTGGAGGTTTCTTTCGATGAAAATAATATACGTCATTTCGTTTATGGAGAGGATGTTGCGCTCACACTTACACTTGCCAATAAGGGTGCTGAAGATGCCTCGGTGGATGTAACTCTTGCTCTGAGGCACGATGACTATACTGTACACGCCAAGCATGGCATGGAGAGCAAGACTGTGATAGTTCCCGCCGGCGGAAGTGCCGAGGCTTCGTTCGCCCTTACTCTTGACCCCGGTGTATATCATTTTGTAGCGACAGCCAATTATCTTGAGGTCGCAGATGCTAATATTGCTTTTGATCTCGAAGGAATCGAATCCGACCCTGACGCACAGACTGATTTTGAAGATTTCTGGCGTGCGGCACTTGGCGATCTGGGCGCAGTAGAGCCTGAGTATGGCATGACACGGCTCGATGAATATTCTACCGACAAACGTGCCGTCTATATGGTGGAGATGAAATCCGTAGCCGATGCTATCGGCGGCAATCCGATAACTGTCAGAGGATATTATGCAGAGCCCGTGGCTCCAGGCATGTATAAAGCAGTAATAACCTATCAGGGATATGATTCTAATCCTGAGACGCAACAGTATATACCACATGGAGATGCCAATCCCGACCGTATCGATTTTGTGCTCTCTACCCGCGGTCAAGGCATTAATAACCGAGGCGATTACAAGGCTGAGAACGAATACTATGGCGACTGGTTCATGTTTGGATTCGGAAATAAGGATACATTCTATTATCGTGGTGCATATATGGATGCCGTCCGTGCTTTCGATTTCGTAAGTTCTCGTGAAAAGACAAATCCCGACAATATATTCGGAGAGGGGCACAGCCAGGGAGGTGCTCTCACTTATGCAGCCGCCGCTCTTGTTGTGATGCGAAACGGTATGTCTCGCGGAAGTAATCCTGTTTTCAATGCCATCGCACCTGCAATTCCTTTTATGGGAGACTTTCCCGATTATTTCAAAATCGGTTCGTGGCCATCGACTCCGGCCTATAACTGGCTGAATGCCCAGAGTGCTGTTTCAGAAGAGCAGATGTATGAATTTCTTTCTTATTTCGACACCAAGAATCTTGCTCAGTATATCGACTGCCATGTGCTGACTGCTGTCGGTCTTCAAGACGAGACATGTCCGGCTCATACCAATATCGCGCCGTTCAATGTGGCAAAGAGAAATACGTCAAAAGAAGCTTCTCTTATTGTAAATCCGTTGCTCGGTCATCAGGTGCATCAGACGTGGAATAATGAACTTAATGCTTTCTTCGACAAGCACCTTGTGGACAGTACGACTTCTGCCGAGCTGATTGGCGATGGGAACGGCTCTATATCAGTGAAAGTTGATGGCAATGCGGTGTATGTCATTGCATCGGCCGAGACGACCGTTGTTATTAGCGACTTAGCAGGACGCACCGTTTATTGCGGCAATGACGATAAAATTCAGCTCGATAATACGGGCCTTTATATTCTCAGTGCCGGTTCATATTCGACCAAGCTTATTGTAAAATAAACTGTTGCAACAAGATAAGAGGTCTCGCCGTCGGCTAGGCCTCTTGTCTCATATATGGCGTCAGAGGACTTTGACTAAAAAGATAAGTGCGCCAATGAATGTGCAGAAGGCGGCGCGCTGGAGGTATGCTTTTGCCTGCCGTCGCTCTTCGTCGCTGTTATCGCTGTCTCGCAAGGCCTTGTGCCGGGCCATAATACATCTTATGAGGCAATATGCCGCGAGTGCGATAAAGGCAATTGAAAAAACAATATACCCGTTCATAAATGGCATCCGATGATGGCGATTACACAGCCTCCGATCATCAGTCCGAAGCCGAGAGCCCTTTTTCTGAGCCATTGAGCTTTCAGTTCGGTCATGCGCATTGGCATCCTTTCCGCTTCTTTGAAAGAACGGTGGTATCTGGCGGCATAAATCATCAGCAGTATAGCCCCGACGATATTGACGGCAATCCCGAGATAAATGATAAAATCCATGGCGTTTTATTGTAAAACGCTATGCTTCAGCTAAAAGTTCGATGTATGACAGTAAACGGCCAACATGTGTATGGTTGTCATGCTCCATTTTTATGAAACACCCTCTTATAGTCCGAACTTCTGCAGAGCTTCGATTGTGTCCTTTTTGAATATGGGAATATGTCTTATTACCAATGCCCAGAGAAATTCGGGCTGCACGCTGTCATAGCCATGAATGATTCTGTTTCGTGTGTTTATGATTTCGCGTGCGTTTGGCAGTGGAAAATCTTTGTCGATTTTTAGGATTCTGTTTATTGCTTCTCCCATTATTTCGACTTTGCGCTCGACGGCACTGCGTCTAAGGAAGTCTTTGACGAATATATCGTATCGCATGGGATAGTCGTTGAAGTAGCTTTCAAGTTCTTCTATTGCGATTTTGACGTCTGTAAGATATATCGGGATATATTCATCCATAAATTGGCATTTTGTGCTTGTTTATGGCTGCGAGGAATAGCGGGTTGCGAATGCCTTGCTCTTCAATCAGGTCGATTTTACGGTTGAACAGAGCTTCGAGGGCATCGCGGAATCCGAAATAGTTGCTGACGTAATCCCACTGCTCATGGTCTGTCGTATCGAAATTTACAAGAAAATCGACATCGCTCTGTTCTGAAAAGCGGTCTGTGAGTATAGACCCGAACACAGAAAGCGATTTCACCCTGAACTTGTGGCACAGGGCTATTATCTTATCCATGTTCATTTCGATGAGCTTCATGGTGCAAATATAATAATCTTTTGTATTTTAAACAAATGACATAAGCTTATGGATGAAAAAATGAAGCGGGACGTCGTCGCGACGCCCCGAATCTAATACACAATTATCTATAAAACAACTATTTTGTCCATGAGTCTATTGCTATGGGCGGCCACATAAAAAAATGGCCGGCTTTCACCCTCCCGGGCGGAAATCGGTGTCCAAGCCGTTGCAAGCGGCGCAGTACAAGACTGTATGTCTGTGCAAACCGATACTCGACTTTGGTCACTTATGGTGCCGCAAAATTATTGCATTTTCGTTAATTTGTCAAGAGAAATAATGTTAAAAAATGAGAAAACGCTTTCAAAGATACCTCAGACGTAGAATTTTAGGGCCGCTTCCAGTTCTGTGCGTAGCATGGCCCGCAGTTCGGGTGGTTCGAGAACTTCGATGCGCGGGCCGTAGGAGAGAAGCTCGGATACGAGGTCGGGGGTAATGCGCATATTATAGTAGAAAATCGAGTAACGATCGTGGACGATCTCGTCCTGACTGCGGTGCAGGGGCAGGGCGCGGAAATATTTCGCCTGATTGGGATCGGTGCGGACGGCTATGCGGCGTGCTTCGCCTTTGCTCGATACGATTCCGAAGGAATAGCGGAAATATTCGTCAAAGTCGAAAGTAGGATCGATCTCGAAGGTGTCGTTTTGTATCGCGAGGGTACCTATGCGGTCGAGGGCGTAGGTTTTTATGCGGTTTTCGTCTACATTGCGGCCTGTCAGATACCAGCGCTGGCGGAAGATCTTCAGGAAGTATGGCTCGAGGGTGACGTCGCCTGGGCGCGTGCGGTAGTACGGCAGATAGTCGAAGCGAAGCACCTTGTTCTCGCGCATGGCATCGATTGCAGGAGCGAGGTGCTGGCGTGCCGACGGAACATCTTCGACAAATATACGGTCGGCGAGTTCACGTGAATTCGACAGGACGTCGTTGACGGCGGCGGCGTTAAGAAGCCATTCGGTCATATCCTCGCTGTGTGGCCCGTTTTCGTCGATATAGTATTCGTAGGTTCTGCTGTCGCATTTTATATCTACGCAGAACAGTTCTTCGATTGCCTGACGGTAGTTGAAGAAAGTGCGTCGCGGCATGGGTTTGCCGTCGGAAAATACCGACCGGCTCCAGCAGTCGTCGAAATCGGCTCTGGAAATGCGGCCGTGCCGTCTGATTGTATCAATCATCCACAGGTATCGCCTGAAGAGGTCTTTTGCCATGGTTATTTTTGTACTCCTACGGATAGCAGGCGCAGGCCTATGACGGTAAGAAGAGCATTGATGATGAGGAGTTCGAAGCTGGTTTCGTAGCCGAACATGTGGCGGAGCGCCCATTGTATGCACCATGACAGGCACGGTGCGGCAACGCACACTGCGGGCACCAGGCGGTCGCGTACCGGTTTTTTCCAGAACATGCCGTATACGAAGAGACCGAGGATCGGGCCGTATGTATATGAGGCGAGTGTGTAGACGGCAGAGATAGCGTCCTGATCGCTGAGATAATAGAAGGCGATGATGACGGCTCCCATGATTGCCGACATGCCTATATGGACGGCCTTGCGGGTACGTGTGAGGCCTCGTTCGTCTTTTTTTCTGTGGGCGCCGAGGATGTCGACGGTATACGATGTAGTGAGTGATGTCAGGGCCGATCCGGCAGCCGAGTATGCGGCCGAGACGAGGCCGAGGACGAAGAGAATGCCGACGATGACCGGCACATCGGGGTGTGTGGCGACGAGACCGAATATGTCGTCGCTTTTGGCCGGCCTCTCTATGCCTTTGGTGTCGAGAAATATTACCAGAAGGGTGCCGAGCAGCAGGAAGAGCGCTATCACGAAGAACTGTGTGATACCGCTCACGATCATGTTTTTCTGGCTTTGGCCGCTGTCGCGGCAGGCAAGGTTGCGCTGCATCATGTCCTGATCAAGCCCTGTGGTCGCTATGGCCATGAAGATGCCGGCGAGGAATTGCTTCCAGAAATAGGTGCCTTCCTTGGGATTGTCGAAGAAGAACATTCGCGATGTCGGATGGTCGGCGATGGCCGATGTGAGTTCGCCGAAGGAGTAGCCGAGATTGCGCGCCACGAAATAGATGCATAGCACTACCGACATTATGAGGCAGAAGCTTTTGATTGTGTCAGTCCAGATAAGGGTCTTGACTCCGCCCTGGACGGTATACAGCCATATAAGAGCTATGGTGACGATGACATTGAAGATGAACGGTATGTGCAGCGGCTCGAAGACCAGAAGCTGGAGTACGGCGCACACAACGAAGAAGCGCACCGCCGCGCCGAGCATTTTCGAGAGGAAGAAGAACCATGCGCCGGTGCGGTAGGTCGAGCCCCCGAAACGTTCCTCAAGATAGCCGTATATGGATATAAGGTTGCGTTTGTAGAACAGCGGTACAAGCACGAAGGCTATAAGGGCATAGCCTACGATGAATCCGAGCACCATCTGCAGATAGGAGTAACCTTTTGCGGCTACCATGCCCGGCACTGATATGAATGTGACGCCCGATATTGCCGCGCCTATCATGGCGAAAGCCACCACCGGCCAGGGCGCCTGGCGTTTGCCGGTGAAGAATGTACTGTTGTCGGAGCCACGCGAGGCGTAGTACGATACAGCCATGAGCAGGGCGAAGTATCCGACTATTGTGATAATGACGATTACAGGAAGCGACATCTTTAGGTGAAAATGGTGAAAAGTGAAAGGAAAATGTGCCGGAGCGTATGTATTCTGTGGGTTTATACTGTATTATTCTGCATAGAGAAGGTAGGGGCGGCGCTGTTCTTTGAATTTTTCGACGTCGGCCGACCATGTTTTCTTTATCTCGGCGGCGCTCTTGCCGTCTTCTATCATTTGGCGGATGTCGCCGCGGCCTATGAGCAGTTCGAAGAAAGAGCGGAAGAATTTATCGCCCATGCCGAGATCGCGGTAAGCATCGATGAGGTATTCGAGATTGATACCCTGCGCGATGGCTTCGGATTCGGGAAGACCGCGCAGGTCTACGCCGTGGCAGAGCCGGTCGAGCTGCGGCGGATTTTTTGCTCCGGGCACGCTGCGCGGAGTGAAGTCGAAGTTGCGTCCTTTCATGTCGGGATGGCCGTATATCTCGAAAGGCGAATCGGTGCCGCGGCCAAGACTGACCGGAGTGGCCTCGAAGTAACACATCGACGGATAGAGATATATGGCCAGCATGGATCTGAGGTTGGGCGACGGAGCTATCGGCAGCATGTATCTTGTCTGGTGGGTGTATCCTTCGCATGGCACTACTTTAAGCTTCACCTTGCCACCGTCGGCAAGCCAGCCTTCGCCGTTTGCCATGGAGGCGAGTTCGCCGAGCGTCATGCCGTGTACCACCGGAATCGGCAGTCTGCCCACGCCCGAGGCGTATTTCATGTCGAGAATCGGTCCGTCGACATACATGCCGTTCGGATTGGGTCTGTCGAGTACGACCACCTCTTTGCCGTATGCCTTGGCCGCGTTCATAAGATCGATCATCGTGCAGTAATAGGTGTAGAATCGGAGACCGACGTCCTGTATGTCGACGACGATCACATCGAGACCGTCCATAATCTCCTTCGAGGGCATGCGTTTGCCTTTGCCGCCATAGAGCGAGGCGATTGGAATGCCTGTCGGTTCGTCGATACTGTTGCCGACGTGTTCGCCGGCGTCGGCGGTTCCGCGGAAGCCGTGTTCGGGTGAAAAGAGAGTGACTACGTTTAGTCCGTTGTCAAGCATTATGTCGAGTGTATGGCGGTCGCCGACCATGCCGGTATGGTTTGAGAAGAGCGCTATGCGTTTGTCTTTCAGATCGGGAGCATAGCTGTCGGTACGTGCTGCGCCTACAGTTACTTCAGCGAAAATAGATGCCGGAAATATCAGTGCGGCAAGAATTATGGACAAAAAAACGGATTGTTTCATGGATATGTGATATTGCATGCCGTAAAGATACTGCCAAAAATCGGAATTGCCATCTGAAAAACCGCTCAAAAGTATTAACAAATATTAAAATCAGGCATGCGTATTTGTTTTATCGAAAAAATGCCTAACTTTGCAACGCAAATAAGCAACGGGGCACTAGCTCATCTGGCTAGAGCGCGACACTGGCAGTGTCGAGGTGAGCGGTTCGAGTCCGCTGTGCTCCACCAAAGGCGAATCGAGAATATCGGTCCGCTTTTTTTTGTTATATTATTATAAATGACTATTTTTGCGGTGTATGAAGCTGATAGAAATGAACATGGATAAGATAGTTGCCTTGTGCAAAAAGTACAAGGTCGCCAAGCTATGGGTCTTCGGCTCCATTCTTACCCCGCGCTTCAACGACGACAGCGATGTCGACTTCTCGGTGATTTTTCACTATGACCAGATTCAGGATTTATTTGTCACATTCTTTGATTTCATTGATGAACTTCAGGACTTGCTTGGCCGAAAGGTAGATATGGTTGACGAGACGGCTGTCAGGAATTCATTTTTTCGCAAAGAACTCGATAAAACCAAATACTTGATTTATGGATGAGCAAATTGTCAAGTCACTTCTTGATATCCTCAAGTCTATTGAGAATATTGAGTTGTTTTGCTCCTCCCGCCCAAAGGAATTCAAGACATTCTGCGAGGACCTTTGTTTCCGTAGTGCCGTTCAATGGGAAATAGCTATCATCGGCGAGGCGATGAACAGAATCCTGAAGGTATGCCCTGATATAAGCATCACATCTGCGCGGAGGATTGTAAATACCCGTAATTACCTTATACACGGCTATGACAGCTTAAGGGAAGATTTAATATGGGCAATCGTAGTAAATCATCTGCCGATATTGAAGACTGAAGTTATAAAACTTCTCGAATCCTCCGGGCCGGTTTGATAATTCATGAGCGTTTCTCCATCAGGCGAATCGGGAATATTGGTTCGCTTTTTTGTTATATTGTTATAAATGATTATTTTTGCGGTGTATGAAGCTGATAGAAATGAACATGGAGAAGATAGTGGCCTTGTGCAAAAAGTACAAGGTCGCCAAGCTATGGGTCTTCGGCTCCATTCTCACCCCACGTTTCAACGACGACAGCGACGTCGACTTTCTTGTTGATTTTGATGAAAAGCATATTGAGTTGCTTGATTATGCAGATAATTTTTTCAATTTCATTCATGAAATAGAGGCAGTTGTGGGTCGCAAGGTAGACATGGTAGTCAACAAGTCGATTAAAAACTGCTTTTTCCGTGCTGAGGTTGATGAAACACGTCGATTGTTATGGAGCGCACAATAAATAAGACACTTGAGGATATCCGAAGGGCTATACTGGAGATAGATTCTTTTTTTGAAGATCGCCCAAAACGATACGACGTATATCTTTCTGACGTATGTTTGCGGCGTGCTGTCGAACGCAATATAACTATAATTGGAGAAGCAATGAACAGGTTACTTAAACTCGCTCCTTATATAGAGATTACGGCAGCACGAAGGATTGTGGATACTCGTAATTATGTAATTCATGGTTATGATAGTGTTACTGATGATGTTATGTGGGGAATTGTAATACGACATCTTCCGTTGCTTAAAGCTGAGGTGGAAAAGCTCTTAGAGTGACATCTAACTATGTTTTCTAAAAGAAATTCGATAATCCGGACAGCGAATCCCGGTTCGGTGTGACTGATGACGATGGGAAAGAATAGCCTGTTTAGTCGGCGGTTGTGACGGCGGGGCGCGGCTGCCCGTCGAGAACCATTATTTTGATCGGGCAGGCTATGGCACACCGGCCGCATTTTATGCAGTCGGGATCGAGGAATCCTTCGTCGTTGCCGCGGCTGTCATATGGGGTAAGCTGCATGGGGCATACGCGGGCACAGCTTTTGCATTTCATCTGGCAGCGGCTGCTTACGAAGATGCGGCGATAGTTGTCGGGGAGATTGCCGCTGCGGGGCGTGACCCACGACGACAGAGTCCCCATCGGGCAGAAGGAGCACCATGTACGCGGAGCAAAGACAAAAGCCAGTGTCACGCCGACGATGGTGGTGATGAGTATTATATTCCAGAAAACACGGCCCATGGCATTCCAGTCGCCCCACGCGAAATACATCTGTATGCCGAAGACGGCAAAAATAAAGCAGACCATGAATATACGGAAAGCCCGGGTGCGAACAAAGGCCGGAATAGGCTTGTGAGGTGAATACTTGGACAATACACGGTCGTAGAAATTGCCGCGAGGACATGCGTTTCCGCACCACCAGCGGCCTCTGCGTACGGCAAAGGCCACGGGAGCTATCATGCAGATGAGAGCAAGAAGGCCGATTACGGGATAGAACCAGCCGATTATGAGATATGCTATCAGTATCCAGTAGAGCGACAGTCCCTTGATGTCCTGATGACGGTGAAATTGTTTGCTTGCCATATTTGAGTGTTATCAGATTACTTTTGCAAAAATATACATAGTGTCATAGATAATCGAACGATTATATCTATATTTGCATAGATAAAATCTATCAATGATGACATTGCAGCAATTGAGATATGTGGTTGCATTGAACCGTCACCGCAGTTTTGCCAGGGCGGCGGAAGCATGTGGTGTGACGCAACCTACTCTGAGCGGGATGCTTGTCAAGCTTGAAGACGAACTTGATGTGCGCATTTTCGACCGTACCGGAAAGCGGGTAGTCCCGACAGCGATAGGCATGAGCATAATCCGTCAGGCCGAGCGGACCATCGTAGAGGCCGAGCGCGTTCGCGAGATTGTAGCCGAGGCAAAGGTCGGTGTTTCCGGGCGGCTTTCCCTTGCGGTAGGGCCGAGTATCGCGCCTTATATCCTTCCTCGCTTTATCAGGCTTTATCTCGAAAATTTTCCCGAGGTGGAGCTTGCCGTCGAAGAAATGAAGGCCGAGAATATGTTTGAGGAGTTGTTGCGGGGAAATCTTGATGCCGGAATCGCTATCAGCGGTCACTGTGCGCAGGGCATTCTCGAGATTCCTCTCTATACCGAACGGTTCATGGTATATCTTGCGGAAAGCTGCTGGCGTAAACTTCCCGTTTTCCGTCCCGAGAATCTGGAGCACGAAAACATGTGGGTCATGAAGGAAGCTCAGTGTCTGCGCGACAGCGCATTCAGTTTCTGCAAGGCGCGGGCCAAGGGGCGTCGTGTCTATGAGGCTGGCAATATAGAGACTCTTATCCGGATTGTCGACGAGAACGGAGGGTATACCATTATTCCCGAAATGCATATGCCGCTTCTTTCGGAAAGGCAGCGCGCCAACGTGCGTCGCATCGACGGCGACTATCTGTCGCAGCGGAGGGTGTCGCTCTATATCAAGGACGACTATATCCGTCAGCATATGCTTAATACGGTTGTGGATACGATGAAGAAATTTATGCCTTCAGGCATGATGGATGACCGTCTTCTCCGGCATGGCATAATTCTTTAAAGGTATGTTTGCTGGAAATTGACATCTTGTTTATTTTTGTGTATAAATATGTTGAAATGAGATTCTACAATATATTGCGGTTATGGCGCGGAAAAATGCCCTGGTCTCTGAAGTTTCTGGGGATATGGGGCATGCATCTTGCCCGACGCCGAATGATAGGCATATATATCGACCCGGTGCTGGGGTGTAATCTGCGTTGCCGCATGTGCTACTTCAGCGATCCCGAAAAGCGGAAGGAAATGCATGGTGTTATGGCCGAATCACAGCTTTCGCTGGCTCGAAAGGCGCTGTTTCACAGAGCGCTTAAGCTTCAGATAGGTTGTGGTGCTGAACCGACGCTTTATCCCCGCCTCGAAAGCATTGTCCGTGCCGGCCACGAGGCCCGGATTCCGTATATATCGCTGACTACAAACGGACAACTGATAGCTTCGGGTAAAATTTCTCTTGAAAATCTTGTCGGGGCCGGACTGAATGAGATAACATTGTCGATGCACGGCACGTCAGCTACAGTATATGAGGAACTGATGCCCGGTGCAAAATACGATTGTCTTATCCGTCTTCTCGGCATTATAGCCGATGTCCGAAAAAGATATCCCGACTTTGTTGTCCGTGTCAATTTTACTGTAAATTCTCTTAACAATGGTTCGGTATTTTTGATCTAACCGAATGATTACAAGGTTAATAAATGTGAC
>ERZ836877.139-NODE-139-length-122184-cov-5.595379_pt1 | contig 122184 bp, 94 predicted proteins | sample MGYA00519469_ERZ836877 | MGnify/ENA primary metagenome ERZ836877 (study PRJEB31850, sample SAMEA3708809) | human gut metagenome | biome: human gut; feature: human-associated habitat; material: faeces | place: China | collected 2014 ...
CGAGATGCTCTCGAAAATGGTCGACACCAACGACGAGTGGATCACCACCCGCGTCGGCATCAAGGAGCGCCGCATTCTCAAAGAGCCTAAAGGCTCCTCGTTTCTCGGCATCAAAGCCGTTGAAAAGCTCCTGGCCGACACCGGCACCAACCCCGACGAAATAGAGCTGCTTATCTGCGCCACCTCCAACCCCGACTACCGTTTCCCCTCCACGGCATCGGTAATCTGCCACGGCGCAGGGCTTAAGAACGCCTACGCCTACGACATTCAGGCCGCATGCGCCGGTTTTATCGTAGCCCTCGAGGATGCCGCAGCTTACGTCAAGAGCGGTCTCCGCAAGAAAGTAATCGTTGTCGCAGCCGAAAAGATGTCGTCGATGGTCAACTACAACGACCGCGCCACTTGCCCCCTCTTCGGCGACGGTGCCGCATGCGTGCTCGTTGAACCCACCGACGAAAAGGATATGGGCGTGCTCGACGCCGTGCTCCATGTTGACGGCTCGGGTCTCGAACATCTGGTGATGTGGGGCGGCGGTTCAGCCGAGCCCACCACTCAGGCGACACTCGACGCCGGCCGACACTTCCTCTTCCAGGAAGGCCGCAACGTCTACAAAAACGCCGTGACCGACATGTACACCTCCACCCTCGACGTGATGAAGCGCAATGGCCTCACCGGCGAGAACATCGACTGGTATGTGCCCCATCAGGCCAACCTCCGCATCATCGAGGCTGTAGGCTCGCGCGTGAAAATCCCCGAAGAGAAAGTTCTGGTCAACATCCAGCACTACGGCAACACATCGGCAGCCTCGATCCCCCTCTGTCTCGACGAATACAAAAGCCGGCTCAAAAAAGGTGACAAGATTGTCCTCACCGCCTTTGGCGCCGGATTCACCTGGGGCGCGATGTATCTCGTCTGGGCCATCTGACCCCGCCGGGACTCTACATGTCAGCCCAAATGAAAAATTTTCACAAAAACAGCATCTTTTATGGTGCTGTTTTTGTTTAAATTTGGAACACCTAAACAAGAACAGCTATGAGCGACAATAAAACCTCCCATCCCACTTTCAGCGAAGTCATCGCCGAAAGCTTCCCCGACAACAACTCCGGCGCTAAGCCCGACGTGAAATCAGTGGAGGAAATAATAAAAGACCCCGAAGGTCAGGCTCCCGCCGTGAAGGAGGGACACAAGGCCGGATTCGTAAATATCGTGGGCAACCCCAACGTGGGCAAATCGACTCTGATGAACGACATGGTGGGCGAGCGAGTGAGCATCATCACCTCAAAGGCGCAGACCACACGCCACCGCATCATGGGCATCGTCAATTCTCCCGACTATCAGATTGTGTTCTCCGACACCCCCGGAGTGCTGAAGCCCAACTACAAGCTTCAGGAGTCGATGCTCAATTTCGCCGAAGGCGCCCTCACCGACGCCGACGTGCTTCTCTACGTCACCGACGTGGTGGAAAACCCGGAGAAAAATGCCGACTACCTGGCCAAAGTGGCAAAAGAGAAAGTGCCTGTGCTGCTGGTCATCAACAAAATCGACCTGCTCAAAGGCAACAGCGATCTCGATGAGATTGTCAACCGTTGGAAAACCATCCTCCCCAACGCCGAGATTTTCCCAATTTCGGCCAAAGAGGGGTTCAACACCTCCAGCCTGATGGCGCGCATCGTGGAACTGCTTCCCCCCTCGCCCCCCTACTTCGGCAAAGACGCCCTCACCGACAAACCCGCCCGATTCTTCGTCACTGAAATCATCCGCGAGAAAATCCTGCTCAACTACGACAAGGAGATCCCCTACTCGGTGGAGGTGCTCGTGGAAAAATTCGAGGACAAGGAGCACTCGATCCACATCATGGCCACCATCTACGTCGAGCGCGATTCTCAGAAAGGAATCCTCATCGGCAAAGCAGGCTCAATGCTGAAAAAAGTGGGCCGCGAAGCCCGCAAGGATATCGAGACATTCTTCGGCAAGAGCGTTTACCTCGAGCTGTTTGTGAAAGTAGAGCCCAACTGGCGCAACCGCGAGAACAAGCTCAAAGCTTTCGGCTACATCGAATAATCCGCCCTCGGCGGCAGCTTGCGGAGCGGTGTATTTCGCCGCTTCGCTTTTTTTTCGTAAATTTGCACCATCGTTTCAGCAACTTCTTAATCTACTGATATGAGTCAGCTTGTAGCTATCGTAGGGCGCCCCAATGTGGGCAAGTCCACCCTCTTCAACCGCCTCACCGAGTCGCGTCAGGCCATCGTAGACCCCACGGCCGGCACCACCCGCGACCGCCAGTATGGCAAAGTGGAATGGGGTGGCCGCGAATTCTCGATCGTCGACACCGGCGGCTGGGTGGTCAACTCCGACGACATCTTCGAAGAGGAAATCAACAAACAGGTAGCCGTGGCCATCGAGCAGGCCGACGAGGTGATTTTCGTGGTCGACGCAAAGAACGGCGTCACCGACCTCGACGATCATGTGGCCGAAATCCTCCGCAAATCGCGCAAGCCCGTGCTTCTGGTGGCCAACAAAGTCGACTCAAACGAGTGGATTTACAACGTGCCCGAGTTCTATAGCCTCGGTCTGGGCGATCCCTATCCCGTATCGGCGGCCAACGGTTCAGGCACCGGCGACCTTCTCGACGAAATCGTCAGAAAACTGCCCGAGCCTACCGACACCGGCGAGGAGCTTGAGGAGCTACCCAAATTCGCCATCGTAGGACGTCCCAACGCCGGCAAATCGTCGCTGATCAACGCTTTCATCGGCGAAGACCGCCACATCGTCACCGACATCGCCGGCACCACCCGCGACAGCATCTACACCCGCTACAACAAATATGGCTTCGACTTCTACCTTGTCGACACCGCCGGCATCCGCAAGAAACAGAAAGTCAACGAAGACATCGAGTATTACTCGGTGATCCGCTCGATCCGCGCCATCGAATCGTCGGATGTGTGCATCCTCATGATCGACGCAACGCGCGGCATCGAGGCTCAGGACGCCAACATCTTCTCGCTCATACAGAAAAACAAGAAGGGTCTGGTGGTCTGCGTCAACAAATGGGACATCGCCGAGGACAAATCCATCAAGGCGCAGAAACATTTCGAAGAGGCTATCCGCAACCGGTTCGCGCCATTTACCGATTTCCCGGTGATTTTCTGCTCGGCACTCACCAAGCAGCGCATCTTCAAAGTGCTCGAAACCGCAGTCGACGTCTACAAGAACCGTCGTCGGCAGGTGCCCACCTCGCAGCTCAACAAGGTGATGCTCGAGGCCATCGCCAACTATCCCCCGCCCGCCAACAAAGGCAAATATGTGAAAATCAAATATGTGAGCCAGCTCAAAGGCGCTTTCGTACCCACCTTCATCTTCTTCTGCAACCTCCCGCAGTGGGTCAAGGAGCCTTACCGCCGCTTCCTTGAGAACCAGATCCGCGAGCACTGGGATTTCAACGGCACCCCCGTCAACATATTCATGCGCGAAAAATAATCACTCAGAGGGTGCTGTGTCGTATTTTGACATAGCGTCATAATTCTTTTCGCCGAAGTCAACTTTCAGAGGGGTTTCACGGTTATATCTAATGAACATCGCGGCGCGGCACATGTCCGCGCCACGTTTTTCAACATCAAACCGTAAAAACTAAAATTTCTCTGAAATGGCTAACACTAAATCTATCAAAGGCACCCAGACCGAAAAACTGCTGGGTCTGTCGTATGCGGCCGAGTCTATGGCCTATTCCCGCTATACATTCTATGCCGCCCAGGCCGACAAGGAAAAATATTTCCCCATCGGTGAAATCTTCCGCGAAACCGCCGCCAACGAGCTGCGCCACGCCAAAGTATTCTTCAAATTCCTTGAAGGCGGCAAAGTGGCATTCACTCCCGACATCGACGCCGGCATCATCGGCGACACAGCCAACAACCTGAAAACCGCAATCGAAGAGGAGAAAAACGAAGGCTTCGAAATGTATACCAAGGCTGCCAAGGTGGCCAAAGAGGAGGGATTCCCCGAAATCGCCGCCCACTTCCTGGCTATCGCCAAAATCGAGAAGCACCACCACGCCCGCTTCGAGCGCTATCTCCATCAGGTAGAGACCGGCACAGTGTGGAAACGCGAGAAACCCATCAAATGGAAATGCCTCGTCTGCGGCTACGTCTACGAAGGCACCGAACCTCCCGCCGAATGCCCCGCCTGCGACCATCCCCGCGAGCACTACATGGCTATGGACGAAGCCGACAACTAATTCAGTTCAAGTCACCGATATAAAACACAAAGAATGAGGGTGTACCAAAATTCAGTTTTTTGGTACACCCTCATTTTCAGACCGCCGCCCAACACCGATACCATACGTTTGTGAAGGCGTTGGGAGAGGCCTATTGAGCGGCGGTTGTGGGGAGGCGGCATTCTTGCCGCCTATCTAATCTGGCTATAAGTTCTATTGTCGCTTAAACGGCGGCAGAAACACTGCTACCCCGCTCAGCGCAGCAGTTCGCGTAGCTTGCGCAGTTGGCGCAGTTCGTCGTCGCTATAGGTCGATTTCGTGGTGCGCGGAGCACTGGAACGGGAGAACGTCTGGAAGTCGCAGCGACTTTCAAGCAGTTCCTCGGTGTCGTCGGGGAGAGCCGAAAAGAAGTCATAGCCGGTGGCGGCCTCCACTTCGTCGACACTGACAGCCGCCTCCTGCATGCCACCTTCCACATAGCCGTTAGGCATAATGAATCCGATGGCATAAGGTCGCTCGGCTTTGGGTGCGAGTATCACCTTGAAAAAGCGTTGCGGCACAGCCACGCCCGTCTGCCCTATCCGGGCGGCGGGTCCCGACTTGTCGAAGATGGGGCCGCAGATGATAATCAGAGATTCATCCTCGCGTGCTTTGGTGCGGCACTTCTCTTCAAGTTTCTCCCACGCCCCGCGGTTGAGGTCGGGCGACTGGGGGCACATGTTGGTCATATAGAATGATTCACGCATGGCCTGCACATGCCATTTCATGTCGCCTGCCGGAGCCATGTGGCCCCGGTCGTAACCCGAGTTGCGATAGTCGGTCGGCAGAGCCGAACCGGGCACATTCTCGTCGGCCATGAAATTATCAGTGCGCGGCACAGTGCCGTTGGCCTCCTCGCGTGTAAGCTCCCACACCACATAATTGGGATCGTGGGTGTCGAGGTTAAACGACACTGTCATGCCGGTATACTCCACCATCTGCTGCCGCAGACCCGAGGGGGTCTTCACCTCCATAAGATCTTCCGCAGGAACCGTGATGTTGCCGCCTGGCTGTTCATCGGGTTCGGGATAAGGTTCGGCCGGGTTTGACGAACTGCATGAAGCGAGCAGCTGGCCGGCTGCCGCCGCCATAGCGAACACAAGAGAAACGGCGGTGCGGCGAGCCGTTTTTGTCATTAGGGTGTTGAATCTGAAAGTCATAGGTCAAAACAGGGCGCCCCCAAAACAGAGGCGCCCTTTTTAGATTATAGTTTACGTTCGGGCTGCGATGCCCGGCCATAACACATTAACGGAATCAGAGGATGGAAGCGACATTGAAGTTCTTGAACTCGAGATCCTTGGCTGCACGGGCAGCAAGGGTGCGGTCGAGTTTCACAGCCTGGCGGAGGTTGTTCTGAACCATCTTGTCGTTGTTGGTGCGGGCGCCGAGCACAGCGGTGAGATAGTAGGTCACGGCATCGGGATTGTTGATTGCACCGAGGGTCGATTTGGCCTTGCTGTAATCCTTGTTGAGGATCTGGGCGAGAGCGGCGTTGTTGGTCTTGGCTGAGCCGAACGACTTAACGGCGTTGTTGACGTCGCCTGTCATGAGATAATATGTGCCCATGGCATCGCCGAGTTCATTCAGACCGGCAGCGGAACCGAATTTCTGGTTGGCGGCGCGGTAATCTTTGTTGACCAGCGAGATAAGGCCCTGGTTCATCTGAGGCTCGGCAGCGGCGGGATTGAGGCGGGCAGCCTGAGCGAAGCTCTTCTGGGCGGCTGCATAGTCTCCGGCAACATACTGAGTGAGACCGAGGTCGTTGTATACGCGGTAGTCATCGGGATACTGGCTGACAGCCTTCTTGTAGGCAGCCATCTTGTCGGCGTTGTTGTCGCAGAGGTTTGCGGCATAGAGCATCTCCTCGACATTGAGTTTCGAGGGGTCGTTGGCAAGGAGGTTGCGGATTTCATCGTCGCTCTTGCCGATTACGTTGATCGAAGCGGTGATGCGGCTCTTACGCAGCTGGGGAAGAATCTGGTCGGCGAGCTGATCGAAAATCGAGGAGAGGTTGCGGATCTCCTGTTCGCGCTGCTCGGGGTCTTTATACATCGAGAGAACCGACAGGATAAGCTCTTTGTCCTGAATGTTGCTGGCGGCAACAAGTTTCTGGAAGCCTTCCCAGTCCTCGGGAGTGAAGTTGGCGGTAAGTTCGCCGAACTCTGTCACCTTGTCTTTCTTCATGCGGTCTTTCAGGAAAGCCTGAGTGGTCTGCTCGCGCTTTTCGGCCAGTTTGGTGTTGAAATCGAGCGAACCTTCGGGCGAAGCATACGAGGAGATGTTCACCTCGGCAAGCTGCAGGGTTGAATCGCCCTGGGTGGCGATCATCTTCTCGCTCAGACGGCTCATTTCCGAAGTTATGGTCTGGTTGGCGCGTACATTGGCCTGATTGATCAGGAAGTGGATGTCAGCGTCATATTTTTCGTTGATGATGCGCTGGAATTTGTCGGGAGCGAGTGCGGGGTTGACAGTGCCGGCGTCGGCGAGAGCGGCGGTTGCCACAACGCCATCGGCCACCGTCACACGGGGAAGCACATACTGTTTGCTACCCTGCTGAACTGTGAAAGCCAGCTCGAGCTGCGATTTGAGCATCACGGGGTCGAAATTATACATCACGGGAATCGTGACGTTGCCGCCCTGATCATAGCTGACAACGGGAGAGTTGCCGCGCACCTTCTCGCCCTGGAATGAATAAGGCTGGGATGCGACTTCGCCACCTTCATAGGTAAGATAAGGAGTTACAGTCACCTGAGCGTTCTTTACAAAGAACTTGGCAGGGATGTTGGCGGTGACAGTGGCGGGCACCTTGTCGCCTACCACTTCAAGAGGATTAGGATTTACGGTAAAATAATCTGCCTGAAAAGGGCTGAGCTTTTTGGAGCAGCCTGTAAGCATCATCAGGGCAGCGCCGGTAGCAAGCGCAAAGCCCGAAAAACGGGAGGATGTTGACATGATGACAATTAATGGTTTGAATTTATAGTGCAAATATACTCAATTTTTCATGTACAGACGCCACCGATTTTAATTTTTATCTGTAATTTTGGTTATAAAGAGCGGTCTTATTGTTAAATAAGGTTAATTTCAAAATCGTTGCAATATTGTATTTTAGATGTAACACAAGTGTAATAACAGCAAGCTAATTTTGCAACGTAATCCGATGGCATCAGCCTTGTGATTGCAACCAACCAAGTTAACAGCACTTAAATCACCATACCAAAAAAAGCACAGTCTACAATTCATAGTATTAGAGCAAAGTAAATTAAAGATACATCATTATCCCAGAAAACGGGCCGTCGTGATTGACGCCCCGTTTTTCTTTTTCGGTAAACACAATGTCTACAACTGATCGTATGCTCTAACAGGTTCTCCTGTTATCTGTTCATGTCCATAAGATATTGAAGAGCCGAGTTGAACTACATTTGTAAGGTCTCGCTCCCAAAATTTCAATAATTTTTAGCCTCTATCTCGAAGAAGCTGCGTTTATGGTGGCAGACCGGACAAACTTCAGGCGCTTTCTTGCCGATATGGATATGTCCGCAGTTGCGGCAGATCCACACTGTGTCTCCCTCGCGCGAGAAGACAATGCCCTCCTCGATGTTCTGAAGCAAACGGCGGTAGCGCTCCTCATGGTGTTGCTCGATAGCAGCCACGGCGCGGAAACGGAAAGCGATTTCAGGGAAACCCTCGGCCTCGGCTTCCTCAGCCATCTTGGCGTACATCTCGGTCCATTCGAAGTTCTCGCCTTCCGCAGCTGCGCGCAGATTGTCCATAGTGTCGCTGATCTCGCCGCCATTGAGCAGCTTGAACCAGAGTTTGGCATGTTCCTTCTCGTTGTTGGCTGTCTCTTCGAAAATTGCGGCGATCTGCTCGTACCCGTCTTTACGCGCCTTGGACGCGAAATATGAATACTTGTTGCGGGCCATAGACTCGCCGGCAAACGCCTCCTGAAGGTTACGTTCGGTCTTTGTTCCTTTCAAATCTTTCATTTTAGTAGTGTTTATTGGGTGAATAAGTTTTTACGATAATTCCGTTTCATTGTCAGCATTTTCAGAGCAGTCAGGGCAAAGCCCCTTGAAGAAGACATTCACATTGTCGCAATTAAATCCCTCCGGGGTCACCGGAAGGGGACTGCTTAAAGGAATGTCGAAAATACGATGACATCTCCTGCACATGAAATGGGCATGAGGAGGATCGGTAGGCGTGTCGTATCTGGTGGAATCCGACAATATGTCGATATCGTTGACCAGACCTTTCTCTGCAAGAAGCCTTACATTGCTGAAAACCGTAGTCCGCGACAGCATGGGGTTATCTTTAACCAGATTCGCATAAATTTCATCGGCTGTAGGATGACATTTGTCGGCCGATACATATTCCAGTATGGCAAGTCGCTGCACAGACGGCCGGATACCCGCGTCGGCGAGCATCTTCATCAGTTCTGTCTTGCTGTAAACATGCTTCATCTGAATTAATATCAATATTGAACTGAGTGCAAAATTATAATAATTCCGCAAATAATCCAAATCAGGAGGGAAAAATTTTCCTGACGTGGTCAATTTTAGTGTGATCAAAGCAAAATTCGCCTGATGTTTCCGGCATTCCCGTTAAGACTGCATCACTTAAGGCCGCATTCCTTGATCGGGGGAAAGGATCGGGGTGATTTCCTTGAAGGCGAATGTGCGGAGGAGACCTGAGCGAAGGCGGAGCGTGAGAGGGCCGTCATCGGCCACCGACACTATCGCGGCCTCAAAAATATCATTATCGGCTTGGGATGTCTCGGCATCGGCAACAGAAGCATAGTCAGTGCACGCCTGCCCGGCAGACAAACGCTGCGCGGTGGGAGCAGGCGCCAGCGAGGGGATAAGCGCACGCCACAGATAATATCCCTCTGCCCGCCACAGGCGCCGGCGATATTCACTGTCGAGAGCAGTCGTGGCATCCGTTGCAATCATTGCGTCGAGCCGTCGCAGCGAATGGGCAAGGCACTCCACGAGCACGCTTTCAGCTGTCAGCAGGCTGATGGATCTGCCTGAGAACTGTATCAGCGATCCGGGATTGGGCGCAGGAGAAGTGAACTCGCGCTGATTTACGTTAAGGCCTATGCCGATTGTTGTGTGACCGATGCGCGGCTCCATATCCACGGCGGTCTCGATGGAATTCTCGATAAGGATACCGGCGATCTTCCGATCAGCGATGTATATGTCGTTGGGCCACTTTATCTCTACCGGCGGATGAGTGCCGGCAGAACGGAGCAACCCCTCTACAGCCTCAGCCACGGCCACCGTCACTGCCTTCGAAATCAGGAACTGCCGCCGCGGCGTTATCATACTTTCGGGACGGAAAACCATCGAAAGGAGCAGGTTTTTGCCTGCCTGCGACTCCCAGCTGTTGCCTCGCTGTCCTCGTCCGCCGGTCTGAAAGCGGGCGGTGACATAGGAAAATGAGGGCAAAGGCCGCTCGGCCAACCGACGGCGCAGCCACGACGAAGTGGAGTCTACCTCGTCGAGATGATAAATTTCGTGATGAAGGGAAACGACGCCCGCCACAGCCTCTCAGTCAGGGATATTGACGGTGAGCAGACGTGAATTGTCGGCAGGATCGACTGTGATTTTCACCACCACCGTATCATCGGGCAGCAACGCCTCAATGCGCTCGGGCCATTCGAGCAGACAGAGAGCACCGGAGTCAAAATAATCCTCCACACCGATTTCCAGAGCCTCGTCGACCGATTCCAGACGATAGAGGTCGAAGTGATAGATCAGTTCGGCAGTGGTGTCTGAGCGATATTCATTGATTATCGAGAACGATGGTGAATTGGCCTCTTCGGGATCGACGCCGAGTTGCTCCACAAGTGCGCGGATAAATGTGGTTTTTCCGGCACCCATTTCACCGTGAAATGCATAGACGGTCTCGTCGCCCATCAGGGAGGCAAATTCGCGGGCGGCAGCGGGAAGCCCCTCGATTGATTTGATGCGGATTTCGTGCTTCATATCTTAAGTAAAAGCTTTGCTTATAGATCGGAGTTTATTAAGTCGGAGTTTATTATTGGTTGCGGCGCGGCATTGGAGCCGGCGGGATGTCAGCGCGGCGTAAGTGTCACTAACGGCACAAGCATCTCCTCCATGGAGATACCACCGTGCTGGAAGGTATCGGCATAGTACTGAACATAGTAACCGTAGTTGTTGGGATAAGCAAAAAAGTCGTTGTTGAGAGCGAAGATGTATGTCGACGAAATGTTGGGCGACGGCAATCCGAACAGTCCCGGATTCTTGACCTCATAGACCTGCTTGCTGTTGTAGCCCAGGTTCTTGCCGACCTTGTATCGGAGGTTGGTGTTGGTGTTGCGGTCGCCGACAACTTTCACAGGGGAGTCCACGCGGATAGTGCCGTGGTCGGTGGTGAGCACCACCTTACATCCGGCGCGGGCTATAAGCCTGAACAGCTCCAGAGCCGGGGAGTGGCGGAACCACGACTCGGCAAGCGATCGGTATGCGGCATCTGTACGGGCCAGCTCACGTATCATGCGGCTTTCGGTGCGGGCGTGAGACAGCATATCGATAAAGTTGAGCACCACCACATTAAGGTCATTGTCGCGCAGATTGGAGAACTCGCGCACAAGCCTGGCTGCGCTGTCAGAGTCGTTGATCTTATTATATGAGAAACGGCAATTGCGGCGGAAACGCCGCAGCTGGGTCTCCACAAGCTCGCTTTCGTTGAGGTTCTTACCCTCCTCCTCATCCTCGTCGACCCACAGATGGGGAAACGTGCGGGCGATCTCCACCGGCATAAGTCCTGAGAAGATGGCGTTGCGGGCATACTGTGTGGCCGTCGGGAGTATCGACGTGTAGAGCTGCTCCTCCACCGTGAAATAGTCGGCAAGAAGCGGTTTGACCGAAAGCCACAGATCGAGACGGAAATTGTCTATTACCACAAAAAACACCTTCTCTCCCTCATCCAGCAGAGGCATCACCGACCGGCGGAACACCGTGTCGGACATCACAGGGTGGCTGTCGGTGGTCACCCACTGCTGATAGTGGCGGCGGACAAACTTGCAGAATTCCGACTCTGCCTCGGTGCGCTGCATTCTCAGCAGCTCATCCATATTGGTATCGGCGGCAGCCAGACGCAGTTCCCACCCAACAATCTTCTCATAGACGGCATACCATTGCTCTATGGAGTCGGCACTGTTGATCATCTGGGAAATCGAGGGGAACTCTCGGCGATAAGCGTCGGCGGCGGTCTCGCTTACCAGCCGATCGCTGTGGAGGTTGCGCTTGATCGACATCAGAATCTGCATGGGATTCACCGGTTTGATCAGGTAATCGGCGATCTTGTTCCCCACGGCCTGATCCATGATATTCTCCTCCTCGCTCTTGGTGATCATAATCACAGGCGTCTGCGGCGATATTTCCTTCACACGCTGCAAAGTCTCCAGCCCGGTGAGACCGGGCATGTTTTCATCAAGAATCACCAGATCGAAGTGACGCGAGGCCACAAGCTCGAGAGCGTCACGGCCATTATTGACTGTCACCGGCTCGTAGCCTTTCGATTTCAGGAAGAGGATGTGGGGCTTCAGGAGGTCAATCTCATCATCGGCCCACAGGATATTGTAATCGCTCATCGTAATGCGTAAAAATCATTCAAACAGCGGATCGTCGCCCTCGCTCCCTTCGGGATATTCCGGCAATGCGGGCTTCTGCGGTGTAGGCGGTGCCGGCACGGGAGATTTGGGAGTTTCCGGTGCTTTCTGCGGTTCCGGCACCAGCTTCTTCGGCGCTTTTGGTACGGGCTTAGCAGGTACTTTTGGTGCGGGAGCCACAGGTGCGGCAACAGAATCAGCAGCAGACGTGGTAGCCTCTGGTTCTTCGTCAGCCGCAGGCTGATCGTCGGCGGCGGGAATCTCTTCATCGGGTGGAAGTGTCTCGCTGTCGGTCTGTTCCTGATCGGGGGTGAATCCTTCGGGAGCCTCACCTGGCGGCTCATGTTCGAAGAAATCCGAGGGAAGCACACGTTCCTGGGTGTCGGTGTAGGTCTTGTCGCGCATGTAATTGAAATAGGTCTCGAACGAACTGCCGCTCTGCAGCAGCGTGTCGAAATTCTTCTCGGAAATCACCAGCGGACGCACCTCGGGCGGCAGTTTCAACGTCTGCGAGGCATTGAGCACCTTCAGATAGTGGTTAACCTCGTTAAGGTTATCGAATCCCTTGACTATCAGCAATCCCAGCCGACCGAAATTCATCTGCTCGAGGTCGAAATCCTTCACCACGAACGATGAGAAATTGTGGCGCGCCACATCGAAAAGGAGCGCGTTGGGGCTGATGACATCCGTGGGATAGAGAAACACCAGCAGCTGTCGCTGCGACGGATCGAGTTCAAACTTGACAGCCGACGTATCGACAGGCAGGGAGTCGTTGCCCAGCCTTATATCCCACAGCATGCCGCGCATGTTGCCCGCGCCGGCCATGAGCTTACGCCCCTCGGCAAGCCCTTTGAGGTAGGAGGAGGCATATTCGGTGAGGTCGGTGTCGGGGTAACGTTCGAGCATCTGCATCAGTATCTGCTTGAATTCCTCGGGCTTATGGTCGGTGACACATGTAAGAGCCTCCAGAAACATGAATTTGGGCATTAGTTTCGAGAGCGGGAAATCATTCGACACCTTTGCGTAGATTTCATGCACGCGGGCATTGTTGTTGTCGAGATATGCCTCGAGCGCCTGATCGTAGTATCGGTTCTCATTCTCCGCCATGCGGCGCAGCGAACCGATATAGTCGGGATCGCGCAGCGCCATGCCATATTTCGAATCGGGGAACTCGCTGAGAATCAGCTGCCGGTAGCGTTCGGCCTTGACGGTATCGCCCGCACGCATAAACATAAGATAGAGATTATAATATGTGTCGAGGCGGTAGATATTGTCGGGGTAGCGGGTGAGCAACGACTGGAATTCCCCCTCCGCTGCGGGGAAATCCTCCATTTTGTCCTTGAGTATCACACCCATATTGTACAGGCCCTCCTGAATGATGTCGTTGGCGGTCTGCTTCTCGAGGTCGGTGCGGGGAATCTGTTTGAGGTAATATTCGGGAAAGTGAGGATCGTTCTCCTTTTTGAGGGTTTCCTCGTCGGGCGCTGCCACAGTGTCGGCGGGCATGTCATCCCTCTCTGCACCCTCCTCGGTTTCCTCCGTGGCGGGGGCGCCGAAATCGTTGAAATTGAATGTCTGTTTGTTGCGGCGTCGCCAGTCATCCTCGAGTTTTCGGTTGCCCCACCGGCGCTGGAATTCGGTGCGGCCCGCATTTTTCGTGGCCGTGTTGTAGAAATACCATGAATCATCTCCGTTGTTCATGGTAAACACCTGATTGTTCTGGTCGGTGAGGTTGTTTTTGTCGCGGTTGGCCATATACTCCTCGCGGGCGGCACTTTCGGCTTCCTCCTTTTCCTTCTTTTTCAGTTGATCGATAATGTTGTCAATCACCTTGTTAAGCTGATCGGGAGACATGGCCGACAGCCGCAGAAGCGAGTCCTGCAACTCCACATTCTGCGAATACACCGCCAGCTCGTCGAGGATGTCGCTGCGCCGTTTCAGTATGGAATAGCCGGGATAAGTCTCGGGGATCTGAGGGAGAGCCTCGGCATAACATGGCTGCGCCTTGGCATATCGCCGGTTGTCGTAATAGAGACCGCCGAGGGTGATTTGCGCGAGCGCCTTGTCGATGCCGCTGCGGGTCGATTTTTCCACGGCAAGCTCATAATTCTCTATGGCGTGGAGGGTGTCGCCGCGCGAGAGGTAGAGATTGCCGATGGCATAGTAAATCTGGTCGAGATAATCTTTGTTGCGGTCGTAGCGGGTCATGCGCCGCAACGCCTTAACCTCCTTGGTGATATCGTTGCCGGCAAACACTTCGCTCTGCTTTATGCGGGCGTTGAATTTGGTGCGGTAGGTGGCCGCCGACGACGATCCGGCGGCCTGAAATGCCTTGTAGGCCTCCTCTTTGCGTCCGGCCCGCGACAGCACCTGCCCTAAGAGAAAATTGAGACGCACCTTCTGAGGTTTCGACACATATTTCAGAGCCTTGCGCAGCATTGCGGCCGCCTCGTCCCACTGCTGCTCCTTGATCATGAGTTCGGCACGCGCGGTATAATATAGTTCGCGCGACGATTTGGTGGTCAGCTCAGTGTCGGGTTTGATGCGATTGATGATGGTTTCGGCCTCGAAAAGCCAGTCCATGGCCAGATATGAGCGCGCCTCCCACAGACGGGCCTCCACAACTGTTTTGGGAAGCCACGAAAAGTGGCGCGAGATATAATAAAATGTGGAAGCCGAACCGAGGAAATCGCCGTTGAGATACTGGCTGCGGCCCATCATCATCCAGGCATTGTGCAGGAAAGGATTATACTCCTCGCGCTTCATCCACTCGCGATAGGCGGGCGACGACTGCTTGCCGGGCTGTTTGCGCGGCTTTTTCTTGATGCTGCGCAGCTGGATGGCCTTCTGCGCCTTCTCGATCGAACGGTCGAAATTCCCCTTGGGCTGCGGTGCCTTGGGATTGGAATGAGCCTCGGCGGGGTGGATATAGAGCAGGTCGGAATAGTCGTCGGCATAGCTCTCCTCCATCTCTTTCAGAGTCTCCTTGTAGTGGGTGTCGCCGTTGAAATAGATGTTGTAGCGCGTGATGAACGCCTGATATTTGCGGGTGGCGGCGTTGTTTTTGCGCGGGGAGCATGACGAGAAAGCCGAAGCCACCATGGCCACGGCCACCAGAAACCACAGCATACGCGCCAAGCCCGGTTTTCTCATCAGTGCAGTGTATTGTTCATGAAGTCATCTGAGCCGTTTGAGGGCTTCCATAATATAACGCGCGGCGAGCCGGAATATTGCCGGAGAACCCTACACGGACGACGGCACGCCCGCATCCGCCGCGTCATGGCCAACGGGTTTGTTAACCAGAATCAGACCGCTGTCTTCTGTCCCCGGCGCGGCATGCCCTTCTGTTGCGGATGGCGTCGAGGCATTGCCGGAAGCACCGTGACGGCGCAGGGTGAAGATAAACTCCAGACCGCCCCCCTTGCGGTTGCGCACCGACACGCTGCCCCCCATGGTGTTGATGGAGTTTTTCACGATGGGCAGCCCCAGTCCGGTGCCTCCCAGTTTGCGCGAGCGCCCCTTGTCCACGCGGTAAAAGCGCTCAAACAGGTGTGCCAGATGTTCGTTGGCCACTCCGCTGCCGTTGTCGGAAAACGAGAAGATGTAAAACTCGTCATTTTTGCCGATCATCGACAGCGACACTTTCGAACCGCCCGAATATGCCAGGGCATTCTTTGTGAGATTGCTCAGGAAACCGTTGATCAGATCCTGATTGCCCACCACACGACAGTCAGGCGGCAGGTCGACATCAAACGTCATGTCGCCCATGATGCCGCTCTGGATCATCTCGTCGGCAAAATTGCTCACAATATCATAGAAATCGATCTCGCTCATCTGGATGGTGCTCTTGGCATCCTCCAGACGCATCATCATCGACATGTCGTTGATAATCGAGATGAGCCTGTCGACATTGGCTTTTGTCTTGGAAAGAAAATAGTTACGCTGATCGGTGCTCATCTCGGGGTCGGCGAGTATCATCTCGAGATATGAGTTGATAATGCCCACCGGAGTTTTCAGCTCGTGGGAGATGTTGTTGGTGAGCACCCGTTTGAGGTTGTTGCGCTCCTCTATGGCTTTCAGGGCAATGGCATGTTCGCGCTCGCGGCGCATGTTGGCCTGCATGCGCGAGTTGTAGATTGCGATGACCTGACGCGAAATCTCGCCGATCTCATCCGAGGGGAAATCGCCCATGGGTATGAACTCGCGGTCGGTTGCCGCGCGGGTGGCAAACTGATGGAGCAGCTCGATGTTGCGCGCCTGGTGCGAGGTGATCACCCACGCCGCCACGGAGCCTCCGATGGCCACAGCAAGGGCTATGAGCCAGAAAGCCGCACCCACGCTGATCGATTCGCTCACCAGCGATGTCTTGGGCAGATAGGCGTGGACGAGCATGCGTCCATCTTTCGACACGCCCTGACAGTAAAGAAACGCCTCGTTGCCGTCGGGCATTTTGGCGTTGAAAGCCTGCAGCACCTCGGTGTCGTTGGCTCTCACGTCGGGTTTGGTCAGCGTCACACCTTCGGGAGCGGTGAGCACCACCGGTCCGCGCGAATACATCAGCTCGCCGGTTTTCTTGTCGTAGATCGACAGGTTGATCGCATCGAGGGGCGAATCCTGTATATACTGCTCCAGATACGACATGAACGGAGCCATATCGCCGCCACTCTCGTAGAGGGTAATCATGTTGCCCACGGCGAGCGTCACCGAGTTGCCCAGAGAAGCTATGCGAAACCGCTTCACGTGGCTGTATTCCAAAATGGAAAACGCACCGATCACCAAAAGCAGACATACTTCGGAAATCAGAAACAGCTTCAGCTGATATTTTAGATTTCTTTTCAACTCACCTTTTCTTTTCAACTCACCTTTAGTTCGAAAGGAAGTTATTTCGAGGGGATGATCACTGACTTATTTACACATAGAGAAGGAAAGGAGATCAGACGTCGGCCTTGAAGCCGTAGCCGAAGCCCACTTTGGTGACTATGTTGTCGCCATAGGCGCCCAGTTTCTGACGCAGACGCACTATGTTGGTGTCGATAGCGCGGTTCGTAACCTCCTGATTGGTCCACACCTGGCGCATAATCTCTTCGCGGGCGTGGATGCGCTCGCGATGCGTCAGGAAAAACTGCAGCATATCGAATTCCTTACGTGTCAGCCCCACCTCGCGGCCGTCGATATAGCATGTCTTGTTGTTGCGGTCGAGACGGAGGGTACGGAAAGTGATGTCGGGTTCGTAATTGTTCTGCTGAACATTGTAGGCTACCTGCTGGGCCACATGCGAGCGGCGCAGCACGGCTCTCACACGCGCAATCACCTCGGCGATCACAAAAGGCTTGGTGATATAGTCGTCGGCGCCGATGTTCAGCCCCATCACCGTGTCGTCTTCGCCGTTGAGAGCCGAGCAGAAGATGATGGGAGTGTTTTCCGTGGCGCGGTTGTTGCGCACACGTTTTGCGAAGTCGAAGCCGCTCAGGCGCTCCATCATGATGTCGACAATCATCAGCTGATAGCATGCCAGATCCATTCTCAGGGCATCCTCGGCCGATTCGGCAGTGTCGACCTCATAGCCTTCGCGCTCAAGGTTGTACTTCAGAATCTCGCAGTAAGATTCCTCGTCATCGATAACAAGAATTCTGATTCTCATATATATTAAGTGTATATTTTTCGGGTGTGAAATTATCCGGAAGACAAAAGCGGCTGCCGCGCCTGTGGCCTGAGCCTCAGGGGCAGTTTTTTTCGATGCTATAAAGTTAGCCCTTTTTGTTGAATTGGCGGTGCATTTTACATTTCATAGCGTGTTAATAAAAGTTAAAGTCGTAAATCTTCCGAACCTTCCCTCCCCTTAAGCGTTTCAAGAGTATAAATACTATATTTGCACTGTGTTTTTTCATGGTATTAGATTTAAGGTTAAAGATAAAGAGAAAAGGCTGTCGTGAGACAGCCTTTTCTTTTGCGTTTCCGGCAATGTGCTTTGCCGGCGAGGAATCGGCAAAAGCATCGTTTATTTGAGCTTGCAAAATAAAAATTTCAGGGCGTCTCGTGCTGCACACGGAAGAAACGGTAACGGCCCGGCACGCTGTCGGAAGTGATAATCAGCGCATTCAGACCGGCGGCACGCAGCAGCGAATCCGCTTCCGCCACAGTCGGAGCCGCCATCACGGCTGTGGCCCAGGCGTCGGCCTGCGCGCAATCGGGAGCTATCACAGTGGCGGAAAGTATGTTGCTGACCCGCGGGTAACCGGTCACGGGGTCGATGGTGTGACCTACCCGTCCGAAACTGCTCTCGTGATAGTTGCGGTAGTTGCCCGAAGTGGCCACCCCGCAATCGGTGATTTCAAGATAATCTATAGCCTCATGGGTCGGCACATCGCTCTGATCCACCGGGCAGTCGATCTGCAGACGCCAGCTGTCGCCGCGCGGCGAATGGCCGAACGTCGTCACCTCACCGCCGATTTCCACCATCACATTTCCCGAGCCGTTGCGCCGGAGCATCTCGGCCAAAACGTCGCAGGCATACCCCTTGGCCACCGCCGAGAAGTTGAACGATGTGGCAGGATGCTTCTTGACAACACGCCCCTCGGGCGTGATCGAGCACCCGGCCAGCCCTACAAAGGCAAGGGCACTGTCGATTTGCGCACGCGACGGTTCGTAGACACTGTCGGGGCTGACCTTACCGGTGTTGCCGAATTTCCACAGATTCACCAAAGGAGCCACCGTAGGATCGAAAAGCCCTTTGCCGCGACGGTTCACATCCACCGACATATCAAACACCCGTCTGAAATGCATGTCGGCAAGCGCCGTGGAGTCATTATTGTTGATGCGTGTCACCAGCGAGGTCTTGTTGAACACTGAAAGCGAATTGTCGATTTCGCGAAAAACAGCCTGAATGGAGTCTGACAGATCACGGGGCGCCTCGTAAGTGACGGTGTAAGTGGTGTTCCACACGGCGCCCGCACTTTTGTGCCACTTGTTCCGCTGCCCGCACCCGCCCGCGGCAATGCCGATGATCGCGAGCAAAACGATAACGGGGAAACCTCTTGTGAAAAGCGAAAGCGGTTTCAGGTCAGAAGGTCGAAATTTGTGGAACATTTGGCTACAATCAGATAGTTATTCTACTTTTTATTGCAAAAATAAGAAAAATATTCTACATTTGAGAACAACTAACCTAATCAATTGTTTTAATAATTAAACCATAAAACCAACACTAACTACCCCACACACTAATCTTTCATCTACTGAGTCATGAACACCTCTTATTTATTCCTTGCAACCGGTTTTGAAGAATTGGAAGCTATCACTGTAGTCGACGTGCTCCGTCGCGCCGGCATGAACGTCAAGACAGTCTCTATAACCGGCTCCCTTACCGTAGTCGGAGCACACGGAATTCCCCTTGTGGCAGACCAGCTATATGAGGAAACCGATTTTATCACACCCGAATGGCTCATTCTGCCCGGAGGCATGCCCGGCGCCGTCAACCTTTCGGAATTCGCACCTCTCAACACTCTGCTGGTCAACCAGGCCGAAGCGGGCAAAATCGCAGCTATCTGCGCCTCGCCGGCTGTGGTACTCGCTCCTTTAGGCATTCTCGACAGCAAGGAAGCCACCTGCTATCCCGGATTTGAAGAAAAGATGACAAACGCCACAGTGCGCGACACTCCCGTGGTCGCCACCCCCCGCCTGATCACCGCCAACGGCCCGTCGGCCGCCATGCGTTTTGCTTTGGCCATCGTTCAGGAATCTTGCGGCGAAGCAGTGGCACAGGAGACCGGGAGCGCCATGCTCTTCTACCCCAAACATGTCCACTTCTATTTCTGATTTCCCACATACTGCCCTGATTTCTGATTCCTACATATTGCCCGGATAACCGGCCAAAAACAAATAAATTATAAAAACAGGCTGCGGATAGCTTTCCCGGCCTGTTTTTTTGTTGTATATTTGTGGAATATTACCATATATCGAACATTTACATACACAACATATCATGACATTTGAAGAATTAGGCGTCAGCGCACCCCTGCGCCGAGCCATCGAAGAGCTGGGATTCGAGAACCCCATGCCCGTGCAGGAAAGGGTAATCCCCCACCTGCTCAACAAAGAGGGCGACGTGGTGGCGCTTGCCCAGACCGGCACGGGAAAGACTGCCGCTTTCGGACTCCCCGTGCTCCAGCGTATCGACCCTGAAAACCACACTCCCCAGGCTCTTATCCTCTCCCCCACCCGCGAACTCTGTCTGCAGATCGCATCCGACCTTGCCGATTTTTCGAAATATCTCCCCGACGTGAAGGTGCTCCCCGTCTATGGCGGTTCGAGCATCGAAAGCCAGATACGCGCCCTGCGCGAAGGCGTGCAGGTGATTGTTGCTACCCCTGGGCGCCTCATCGACCTTATCAAGCGTGGCGTGGTGAAGCTCGACAATGTCCACACCGTGATTCTCGACGAAGCCGACGAAATGCTCAACATGGGCTTCCTCGACTCAATCGACGAAATCCTCGCCGCAGTGCCCGACGACCGCAAGATGCTGATGTTCTCGGCCACAATGCCCAAAGAGATCGCCCGCATCGCCAAGAAATACATGCACGATGCCGAGGAATTCGTGGTCGGGACCCGCAACGAAGGAGCCGCCAATGTGCGCCACATATATTATATGGTGAACGCCCGCGACAAATACCTCGCTCTGAAACGCATCGCCGACGATAACCCCAACATCTACGCCATCATCTTCTGCCGCACCCGCCGCGACACCCAGGAAGTGGCCGAAAACCTCATCCGCGACGGATACAACGCCGACTCGCTCCACGGCGACCTCTCGCAGCAGCAGCGCGACATGGTGATGCAGAAATTCCGCGACCGCGTGATTACAATGCTCGTTGCCACCGATGTGGCGGCACGCGGTCTCGACGTCGACGACCTCTCGCATGTAATCAACTACGGTCTGCCCGACGACGCTGCCGTCTACACCCACCGGTCGGGCCGCACAGGCCGCGCGGGCAAATCGGGCGTGTCCATCGCCATAATCCACTCGCGCGAAAAAGGCCGTCTGCGCGAGATCGAGCGCATCATCGGCAAGACATTCGAGCGCAAGGAGGTGCCCACTCCCCGACATATCATCGAGAAACAGCTCTTCTCTCTAGCCGACCGCATCGAGCGCGCCCGTGTCGACGATGCCGAGATGGAGAAATATATCCCCGGAGTGCTCAAGAAACTCGGCTGGCTTTCGTCGGAAGACCTCATCAAACGTGTGCTCTCGCTCGAGTTCCACCGCCTGCTCGAATATTACAAAGACGCCCCCACGATCGACTTCATCGACGAGAAGCCATCAAAAGAGAAAAAGAGCCGTCATGCCGATGAAAACAAGCCCGGTGGCAAGTTCGACAAGGATCGCCGCACCGCTTCGAAAGGGATGGAGCGAATTTTCATAAATGCAGGCAAACGCGACGGATTCTATGCCGGCAACCTCATAGAGCTGCTCAACAAAAACATCGATGGTCCGCGCGTCGACGTGGGTCGCATCGACCTCATGCCCTCCTATTCGCTTTTCGACGTCAAGAAAGCCGACGCACACCGGGTGGTTGGCGCACTCAAAGGCGCGGACTTCCTCGGCAAACGCATCTACAGCGAAATCGCCGAAGCCGACAAAGACTATGCCCGTGCTGCCGACCGACGCACCAAAGAGAAAAAAGCGGCTCAGGCCGATGATCATTTCGCTACTTTTAAGAAAAAATCTCGCAAAAAGAAGTAATTTCTCGTCAAATTGCACTTCGCTCCTATATTAGAGGTGTATTTTAAGACTGATTATTTGTATTAATCATCAAAATAAGCTAACTTCGTGGCATGGAATCGGAACTACGTCCGGTTTCATGCCATGATTTTACACAGCTACCGAAATTCAAACAAAATAATCATTCATAACCAATTCAACCATGCGATCAACCCTAATCACAGCCACACTGCTGGCTCTTTCGACAGCCACCGTCAGCGCAGCCTCGGTAACGACATTTGCCGGCGCCAAGAATGCCGACATGAGCAAAATCGTCATTGCCAACCTCCCCACCGACGGCTCCGACGCCAGCGCCAGACTTCAGGAAATCATCGACAGCAACCCCAATCGCACCATCTATATTCCCGACGGCACCTACATCATGGCAAACCCCGTCAGGACATGCGGCAAAACCGACCGCACAGTGGCTCTGCAGCTCAGCGACAAGACTGTGCTCAAAGCTGCTCCCTCGTGGAACAGTGACAAAGCCATGATCACCCTCGGCACCCCCAAGGAGGAAAACACCACAGCCCGTCAGGGTTATTTCTACTTCCTTGACGGCGGCACCGTCGACTGCTCCGGCGTGGCCAAAGGTGTGGCCGTGGAGTGCGGCCGCAACATCCAGGTGCGCAACATGAACATCGTCGACACCCCCCTCGGCTTCGCCATCAACAACGGCACCAACGGCGGCTCGTCCGATGCCGACATCTTCAACCTTACTATCAAAGGCAACAACCAGCCCGGAAGCACCGGCGTATATATCCATGGATGGGACAACACCATCAGCAATATCACCGTCACCGACGTGCAGATCGGCATCTACTCGCATGGTGGTGGCGGCGTCTTCCGCGACATCAACCTCACCTGCGGCAACAATCCCGCCATCCAGAACGAATCATGCGGCATGCTCGACCTTTGCTCAGACAACTGGATTGTCAATTTCGACGTGAAAGGGTTCGCCCGGGCATTCAGCTTTGAGAACGCGGCTTTCCTCCGTCCGATGGTCGACAACACCACCGTCAGCTTCAAGGGTTGCAAGGCACCCCGCCACACCGTGTTCGCCAATCCCAACGGCGGTTTCCACGCATTCGTGCGCAATCTCAACGTGAAAACCGCCGGCAAGCCTGTCGACATCGTCACCGAGAAATCGCACGACGGCAAGGGCCGTATCGCCGCGCAGGACACCAAAATCTCCAACCCCGCCGACATCGCCGGCCGTGACCACATCCGCTACATGCGTGCCTACGACGACCGCGACCTCGCCGCCTGCCGCATGACCAAAACAGGCGACGTAATGGCCTCCTCTTTCCGCAAACTCCCCTCCAAGACCGTCATAGCCAACGTCAACGCCGACGGCCGCACCGACGTAGCCGACCAGCTCCAGAATATCATCGATGCCAATCCCGGCGCCACCATCTACCTCCCCGACGGCAAATATGCCTTAGGCAAAACTCTCCGCACATCCTCCAAAAACGGCAAGAACGTGGCTCTGCGTCTGGCCAACTTCGCCATCATCTTCCCCCTCGACGGATTCCAGGGTGAATATCTCATGGATCTCGGCGCCGACTGCGCCGGCAACGCACCCACACTGCTCGAAGGAGGCACAGTCGACTGCCTCGGCAAGACAAAAGGTGTCAACATGGCATCGGGTAAAAACGGTATGATCCGCTACACCACATTCCTCCACGCTCCCGAAGCAATCCACATCGGCAAGGATGCCGTCGCCACCGACATCTTCGCTGCCAACACCGAAGGCCAGTACACCCCCGAATGCGTCGGCGTGGTTGTCGACGGTCCCGACACCAATGTCAACCTCATGCGCATCAACGACGTGCGCCACGGCATGATCTTCCGCTCCAGCGGCAACATCGCCCGCAACATCCACCCGCTCACCTATAACCACAAAGAATCGTGGGAAGGCACATGCGGCGTCATCGACGAGGCAGGCGGCAACTACTACGACTATTACTATCCCGACCACTTCTCGATCGGCTTCTACCTCAAGAACGAATCCAACCCCAGCGTGCTCAACAACTGCTTCTGCTATCACTACACCAACGTGCTCGGCCTCCCCTACAGCTACTATGCCATCAAGACCGACGGACCCTTCAACAGCTATTTCAGCAACTCGCGCACCGATTTCGGCAACCACTGCGACATCAACGGTCTGGTCAACGCCGGTCAGAAGGGTGGCAAGGGAACCGTATCCAACGAATTCATAAATACGGAGCAGAACATCACCGACCACTCCTACCGCGATTACTTCCCCTCACCTAACAAATGAGCGCAAATAAAATCTGATTCCATATGAAAAAATTAATCCTGTCCTTCATGTTGCTCTGCGGCATGGTCGCCCAGGCTTCCACCGGGTTAACCGACTACTCGGGAATGCTTGTGGCCGACCTCCCCACTCATGGTGACGCCAGCGAGGCCCTGCAGGTACTCATCGACGAGAATCCCAACATGACCATCTACATCCCTGCGGGCACCTACACTCTCTACAATCCTATCCGCACATCGGCTGTACCAACCCGCACGGTGGCCCTTCAGCTCGACGACAACGCCGTGCTCAAAGCCGCCGGAGGGTGGAACCACAGCGCACCCATGATCACCCTCGGCACAAGCTGGGAATACAACACCACGGCTGAGGCCGGCTACTTCTACTACTTCGACGGAGGCACCGTCGACTGTTCGGGCGTGGCCGAAGGCATCGCCATCGAGTGCGGCCGAAACCTGCAGGTGCGCAACACCTCCATCATCAACACCCAGCTCGGCTTCAACATCAAGAACGGCACAAACGGCGGTTCGTCCGACGCCGACATCTTCAACCTCACCATCAAAGGCAACGGCAAGCCCGGCAGTGTGGGCATGCATTGCGCAGGCTACGACAACATCTTCACCAGCATCAAGATCTCGAACTGCCAGACCGGTATATACCTCACCGGAGGCGGCCTCTTCTGCCGCGACTTCGACATCAGCCTCGACAATCCCGCCATCATGGACGGATCAGTGGCCGTGCGTTGCAACTCAACCGACAACTGGTATGTGAACTTCAACATCACCGACTATCAGCAGGCTTTCCGCATGACTCCCAACTGGAACGCCCGTCCCGTCTTTGACAACATCACCGTAAACTGGACCCGCTCGGGCGAAGCCCGTCACGAGGTGTTCTCCTACCCCAACGGCAGCTTCAACGGCGAGGTGCGCAACATGGTTGTCAAATTCAACAACAGTAACAAAGCAACCTACAACCGCATCCTCGTGGAGAAGACCCACGACGGCGACGGCGTCATGTCCAACCTCATCATCGAGGATCCCTCGCTGGTGACAGGCAACCACCATGAAAGGTATATAACGGAAGCCAACCCGATTCACCTCGACATGGCGCGCCAGCACGGCCGCCTGAGCACCCACGCCGCAAGCGTGCCCTTCCCCGGCAAGACCGTCGTGGCCGAGCTGGGCTCTGCCGACTATGTCGACGTAGCTTCGCAGCTGCAGAAAATCATTGACGACAACCCCGGCGCCACCATCTATATTCCCGACGGCGAATATCAGATCAAGCGACCCATCCGCACCTCTTCCGAGCCGGGCAAAAACGTGGCTCTCCGTCTGGCAAACTTCGCCTTCTTCTCTCCCCACCGCAGCTTCACCGGCGATTATCTCTTCGACCTCGGCTCCAAAGGAAATGTCATGGGGTCAGCACCGAGCTATTTCGAAGGGGGCACCCTCATCGGCAACGGCAAGGTCAGCGCCATGCAGATTTCATCGGGTCACAACTCAGTGCTGCGCTACACTGTAATGCTTTCCTGCACCAAGGCTCTCCACATCGCAGAAAACGCCGACGGCACCGAAGTGCTCGGCGTGAATATCGAGGGTCTGTACTCCCCCGAATGCGTCGGCGCCGTGATCGACGGCCCCAACAGCACATTCAATATGATGCGTATCAACGATGTGCACCACGGCATGCACTTCCGCTCCTCAGGCAATATAGCCCGCAACATCCACCCCCTGACCTACAACCGGCAGGAAACATGGGAGGGCACCTGCGGCGTCATTGACGAAATCGGAGGCAACTATTACGACTACTATTATCCCGACCACTTCTCCATCGGCTTCTATCTTAAAAACGGCCGCAATCTGCTCAACAACTGCTTCAGCTATCACTATACCAATGTGCTCGGCCGACCCTACAGCTACTTTATGGTAAAGACCGACGGCCCGTTTGACAGCTACGTCAGCAGTCTACGCGCCGACTTCGGCGGTTACTGCGACATCAACGGCATCCTCAACGAGGGCGCGGCAGGCGGTTCGGGTCTCTTCTTCAACACCTTCATCGTGAGGCCCGAACGCCTCACCGATTACACCCACAGCGACTACGACGGCTCGGAATTCACCACAGGTACAACTCCATACAAGGGAGAAAAACCGGTGCTCGGCGGCAAGTATTATCTCTACAATGTCAACACCGGCCTGTTTGTCGACGCAAACAGCGTCAACCGCGACCAGAAGAGCTCGGCAGCCATCCTCTCACCCGAAGGCATCGAATTTGAGGTACGTCGCCCCGACGGCATCAAGGGAGTGGAACTCTATGGCGCGTTTGAGAATCTCGGCTCCATAAATGTTAAAGATGGCGCCATGCTTATGGACCTTACCGAGGGTGATGCCGCGCGCACCGATTTCGCACTGACAAGCATCCGCACTTCCAAAAACCAGAATGTCTACACCCTCAGCGTCCGTGCAGCCAACAATGCCGGCTGCGGCGTAACCTCCGACAGCTACCTTGTGGCCGGGGGCGCCGACAAAGATCTCTTCGGCCGCTACCTCAGTCTCAATGCCAAGGCGACCGGCGGTTCATGGCAGTTTGTATCGCGCGAGGAACGTCTGGCCCACATGCAGGCCGAGGCGAAACTCAACCCCGGCGGCGTGGATGCCTCATGGCTCATCCCCGGCCGCGGCATGAACGAGAACGACACCCGTCTCGACGAATGCTGGTCGGGCGAATCGGGCTGGAGCAGCATTTCGGGCTATAACGGCTGGCGCGTGATGGAATGGTGGAACACCAATCTCGTTCACCGCGAGACCACCCTCACCGGTCTCCCCGCCGGCACCTATGAATATTACATCGAAGGCTACAACCGCGACGGCAACGTATGGGCCAGCGGCAACACCACCGGTCCCTACGAGAATCTCGGCTGGTACTATGCCGGCAAGAACGGTCGTCAGGCCCTCAACGTTTTTGAGGACGCACGTCCCTTCAAGGAGACGGGATGGGAAGAGCAGATCAACAACCTCTGGTTCCCCGCCGGGCATAACTTCGCCGCAAACGCCTTCCACAAAGAGGGCTATCGCAACGCTCCCGTTGCCGCCAACGTAGGCGCCGACGGCAATCTCACCGTGGGTATCTGCAAATACGCCGGCATCCCCGAAGACTCGTTCGAACTGGGTCGCATGTATCTCCGCTACCGCAGCTCCACCACCCCCGTCGACCTCTCCACCCTTAAGAAATGGGCGCAGACCGCAATCAACAATGCCAAGCCCTATAAGTCCGACTCACAGGTGGCCGAACTCATGGGCAAGCTCACAGCCTACTTCGGCAACGCCTCCACCGACAACTTCAACGTGCTGGCAAAAGCCGTCTATGCGCTCAACCAGCGCGTCGACGATCTGATCACCGGCGGCGTCGACGGTGTCATAGCCGATGCCGAAGAACCGGGCGAAACCCGCATCTACAACCTCCAGGGCATCCGTCTCGACCGTGCCGACACCCCCGGTATCTACATCATCAACGGACGCAAAGTGGTCGTAAGATAACGTCAATCCCGTCAAACCAACTCATAGTTCAGGAAGTCATAGACTTATGAGATTCCATTCCCTCCTTGTCTCCGCCATCATGCTGATGCCATTCAGCATGGTGGCGGATGATTTGCTTAAGGCAATACCTCTACGAAGCGCACACTACAGGAGTGTCGGCACAGCATGAGCACTGGGGAGGGGGAGGCATGGGCGACCGGCCATATTCATGGGTGGTGCACAGCCACGAACTCTACAACATGGGGCACATGTATGAGGGTGCGGTGGCCTACTACCGTGCAACCGGCAAAGACAAATGGCTCAGAATTGCAGAAAAGAGCGCACGCCACATCAATCACGTGTTCTTCGAGGGTGACCCCGCCTACAACGGCGGGAAGCCTGTGATGCAGGCTCCCGGCCACGAGGAAATCGAACTGGCACTGGTGAAACTGTATCAAGCCACCGGCGACACGCTCTACCTCAATATGGCCAAACGGTTCATCGACATCCGCGGCATCACATTCAAGCCCGAGGGAGAGGGCGTGCTGGCCCCCTCCTACGCGCAGCAGCATCAGCCCGTAAGAGATCAGCGCAAGGCTGTGGGGCATGCCGTGCGCGCCGCCTACCTTTACTCGGGCATGGCCGACGTGATGGCCCAGACGGGCGACACATCGCTCCGACCGGCTCTCGACAGCATCTGGGGCAACATCGTCGACACCCGCATGCACATCACCGGCGGACTGGGCGCCATTCATGGCATCGAAGGTTTCGGACCGGAATATGAATTGCCCAATATGGGAGCCTATGACGAAACCTGCGCCGCAGTCGGCAATGTGCTGTTCAACTACCGCATGTTCATGGCCGAAAAGGATGGAAAGTATATCGACGTGGCCGAAGTGGCACTCTACAACAACGTGCTGGCCGGCGTAAACCTCGAAGGCAACAGATTTTTCTATGTAAACCCACTTGAAGCCAACGGGCGGAGAGCTTTCAACCAAGGCCTCAAAGGGCGGGCGCCATGGTTCGGCACAGCCTGCTGTCCGTCGAATCTGGCACGTCTGATCCCGCAGATACCGGGCATGATGTATGCCCACACCGATGACGACATCTACTGCACTTTCTATGGGGGGACCTTCACCACCATTCCCCTCGGACGTGGCAACATAGGTATCAGACAGGAGACCGGCTACCCCTTTGACGAGACAGTAAGCCTGACTGTCACGCCGGAAAAAGCTTCACAGAAATTCGCCCTGCACCTGCGCATCCCCACTTGGGCAGGCGACCGGTTTGTTCCCGGAAAACTCTACAGCTACGTCAACCGTCAGCCCGGCACATGGTCTCTGACCGTCAACGGCAAACCGGCGAAAGTGAAAGTCGACAAAGGTTTTGCCGTGATTGACCGTAAATGGGAAAAAGGCGATTGTGTGGCTGGCCGCAACCGACGAGGTGGCTCATGCCGCGATGCCGTCGATGCCCGACTACATTGCCGATATCACAGCCACCTACACCTGCGACATCGACGACGTGAATCCCATCGTCACCAACAAATTCCCCTCAAGTTCGCACGACACCTCCATGTTGCGCTGGACCAGCTGGCCGAGAAAGGGTGAGAAGCAATCGATAGAACTGAAGCTGAAACATCCCGTGAGCCTTGAGAGCCTCTCGGTATACTGGTACGACGACGGCGGCGACGTGCGGATGCCCGAGGCATGGAATGTGGAATACCTGCAGGATGGTGCCTGGCACGAATTCCCCGTCTATGTGACCGACGAATACCGCATGCTGAAAGACCAATACAACATGATCCATCCCGGCCGCGACATTATGCCCGAGGCACTGCGCATCAACATCACACCCCGGCAAGACGCGTCGGCAGGCATTCTCGGCATTCAGCTCGAAGTGGCTAAAAACGCCCCGGCAGACTGACACCGTTGCGGAAACAAGAAATTATACGTAACTTTGTCCGGAATAAGCAATATACCCGGAATAAGCAAATATAAAACGTAACCATATTCTGATTTCTTTAACCTGCAATTTATGAGAAAACTTTACTCGTTTATCGCCGCCATAATGCTGGTATCGCTCAGCTGCATGGCCAAAGGCGATTCTTCTCTTATTGCCAAGGCGCAGGCTCTTGCCGCTCCGCTGCCCGAGATGTCGGCCGCCGCGCCTGCAACCGCAGTCGCCGACGGATTCATTTCGGCTCCGCTGCGCCGCGTCACCGCCACCGCGTCGGCCACTGCCCCGGTGCTCCACGGTTTCCTGTCGCACAACTCCACCTGGAACAAGAATGTATCGAACTACGGCATCTACTCCTTCCCCGCAGCTGCCGATCTCACATTCAACAAAGAGTGGTCGACACGCAACATCTCATCGGGAGCATGGGCCGACGGCCTGCTCTGCGGATATTATGTGATAAACTACGGCGGCGCCATCGTCATATCTTATTATGCCTACGACGGCGACACCGGCAAAGCCGTGGTTTCCAAACAATTCAACTCCAGCAACACCACGAGCGTATATTCATACTACGCCCTCGGTCTGGCCTACAACTATAAGAATGCCACCCTCTACGGTGAGTTCATGACCGCCGACGGCCAGAAGATCGCATTCAGCCGTGTCGATCCCGTAACCGGTGTTCCCACCCAGGTGACATCGGTCGAGGGCGACATCATCTATCTGACCATGGCGTTCGATGCCGACGGCCGTCTCTTTGCCATCGGCGACAACGGTGTGCTCTACAACATCGACCTCAACAAAGGCACCACTAAAGCGATCGGCAACACCGGTCTGCAGCCCCAGTATTATCAGAGTGCCACAATCGACCAGGCTACAGGCAAAATGTACTGGGCCTACATGGGCAAGGATCTCAGCTCGGGACTCTATGAGGTGAATCTCTCCACCGGCAAGGCCACTCTCGTGAGCGACTATGCCGGCGCCACAGTGGAAATAACAGGTCTCTACAGCGCCCACAAACCTATGGGCGGCGTGCCCGCACCTATCGAAGACCTCGATGTCACTTTCCCCACCTCCACCGACCTCAACGGTACCATCTCGTTCACAGCACCCTCGAAGTGCGCCGACGGCTCGACCAGTGACCGCCCTATCGGTAACATTTATTATTAAACAAGCTCCTATATTGACCACGTTGAGGCTACCGACGCGCCGCAGACTGTGGCTCCCGGTGCGAAATACACCATCTCCCGCGCATTCACCGAAGGCGCACACAAAGTTGAAGTGCTCCTCTCCAACGGTCGCGGTTACAGCGATCGCGCCCGCAAACCGTTCTATGCCGGTGCCGACGCACCCGGCGCAGTGGAAAATCTCGCATTCAGCCTTGACGGGCGCAACGCATCGCTCCGATGGGACGCCCCCTCAAAGGGTGCCGAGGGCGGATGGTACGACCGTTCAGCCCTCACCTACACCGTCACCCGTCAGCCCGACAATGTGAAAGTGGCCGAGGGAGTCACCCTCACCACCCTCACCGACATGATTCCCGACCGCATGGGCAACTACTTCTATCAGGTGACCACCAGCACCTCGCGCCCCGGCGTCACCGCCGAGTCTAACCGCATCCTATACGGCACTGCATTCAATATCCCCTACAAGGAGACATTCGACACCGAAGCTCCGCTCGACCTTTATGCCTTTGACGATGTTAACGGCGACGGATATTTCTGGAAATGGAGAGGCGGCGCCATGGTCGATGTCAAGGGCGACGCCGAGACGGCCAACGACTGGATGTTCACACCTCCCCTGCGTCTCTCCGACAAGTGGATCTACAAACTCAGCTTCAAGGCCAACAGCGTCAATGAATATTACACCGAGTCGTTCAACACCGGCATCGGCACCAAGCCCACCGCCGAAGGCATGAAACTGCTCGACTACTTCACCGTTACATCCGGTAAAGCCTCCACATTCGAGAGCATCGTGCGGGTTGATGCCGACGGCATCTACCGCCTGGGCATTCAGCACACATCCGACGGCATGTTCGCCGACCTCACCGTTGACAACATCGAGGTTACAGCCTACGTCTCCACCGCCGCTCCCGCGGCTGCCGACAATCTTGTAATCACTGCCGACCCTGCCGACGCGCTGAAAGGCACACTGTCGTTCACCGCTCCCTTAAAAGCCATCAACGGCGCCACTCTCACAGCCATCAGCAAAATCGAGATTTACCGCGGCAAGACTCTCGTCAAGACAATCGACCAGGTCGCTCCCGCACAGGATTTCAGCTTCCCCGTCGATGTGCCTCAGGGTCTGCATAAATTCTCTGTTGTCTGCTACAACGAAGCCGGTCGCGGCTACGATGCCGAAATCAGCGGCTTCGGCGGTGTCGACATTCCCAAACCTGTCACCGGCCTGCGCTACATATGGGATCCCGAAAACAACACCAAGGTCACCCTCCTCTGGGACGGCGTCGAGGAGACCGGCGAATATGGCCACCCCATCAATCCCTCCGACGTCACCTACAATATCGCGCAGCCCATGTTCGGCTCTATGATCGAAATGACTACCGGTCTCACGGAGTGCAGGCATGAAGTCTCCGTAACCGCCACCGAGCAGACACTCGCGCAGCGCAATGTGATAGCCGTAACCTCCGGCGGAAAGAGCAAGGCACAGCCCGTCTACTTCAACGTCGGTCCATCCTACCCCTGCGTGGCCAAGGAGTCGTTTGCCAAGGGTGCCACCAAGCACACCACATGGTCGATCACCAACCTCGCCGGCAAAGCCCAGTGGTTCATGTCGAACTCCACCGGCACCCTGGCCGCCCAGGACAATGACAACGGTCTGGCCATGTGCATCGCCGGCGCATCCTCAAGCAAAGGGCGTCTGGTGACCCCCGCTCTCGATTTCTCGGGCGCCGACAGCTATTATCTGCACCTTTGGGTATTCCACTCCACTTCGGAGGATCCCGCCACCACCATCTCGGTTGAGTACACCACCGACGCATGCAACTATAAGGCTCTCGGCACACCCATCGCCATAAACGACGGCTCCAACGGATGGAAAGAGCACCACATCGCTCTGTCGCCTCTGGCACGCAGCAAACGCGCCATGCTCGGCATCGTGGCCGACCTTGCCACCGCCGATTCCTTCGCCGCCATCGACAATCTCGCCATTGACACCGAGGCGGGCATCGACGGCATTGAAGCCGACGCACCCGAAGCAGGCGAAACCCGCATCTACAACCTTCAGGGCATACGTCTCGACCGCGCCGACATCCCCGGCATCTACATCATCAACGGCCAGAAGACCGTGATCCGCTGACATTCCAACTCCAATCTCTAAAACTTCCCGGAGCCGCTTTCACACGAAGCAACTCCGGGAAGTTGTTTGTTTATATTATTGACCGATGTGTAAGTAACTGGTCGAAATTATTTTAATGTTTATTCGAGGAAAATTTTTAGAAGATTTTACTCGATGAAGAAGGAGTGTAGCGAGCTACACGACTGATGAAGAGAGAAAAATATTCAAAATTTTTTCCGAAGAAACATTGAAATAACTTGACCGGTTAATATAAAATAATTTTGAACAGTTACTTAATAAACGAAAATTGATGAAAATGAGAGAAAATAGAATTGATTGATGTGTGAGAAAAAATTATTAACTTTGCAGATATGAGAATCTATAAATCATTGCGGCGGATGCTACCCGTGGCAGCGATCCTGTGCCTGGCGGTTTCGATGATGGCGACCGCTCAGACGCCGCAGCGCCCCGACGGCGACGCCAAAGCCCACAGGCTGACGGCGGCCGAAGCGCTGGCGGCAGCTCCCCGCGAACTGTTTCCCACGGTCGACTCCATCACGCGACTCGACATGGTGGACTATTTCCGCGCCGGATCGGTGACGCCGTCGAAAAATCTTGTCGGCGGCGAGTGCCGCGTCATTCTGGAGGACAGCGACCGCCTTGTGTTCGCCACCTCGAAAGTGTCGGAGTACACCCTGGCGCTGCTTCCCGGCACTGGCCGGCAACCCGACCCGGTGATTATGGTGGTGCGCACCGTCAGGACACCCGCGCCCGACTCGTCGGTGCGCTTCTTCGACACCGGCTGGAACGAGCTGAAAGGCATTTTCGAGGTGCCGATGCTTGATGACTGGATGCTCCCCGAAGCGAAAAAACAGACTCCGGAAGTGCAGAACGCCGTGCCCTTCGTCATAGCCGACGCCACCTACGCCCCCGAGACCCGTACGCTCACTTTCGCCACGCATCCCGCTACTTTTCTCCCGAAAGAGTCGCGCTCCACTGCTGAGAAATCGCTAAGAGAGAGCATCTCATACCGTTGGGACGGTCGCCGCTTCGTCCCGACCCGCTGATTTCAAGAAATGGAAAAGACCCGAATCACACTTCAGGAACTCGCCTGCCGCATCGGCGCCGCCATCGCAGCCGACAGCGGCACCCAGAATGTGTGGGTGACTGCCGAAATCCAGAACCTCAACCCCAAGCCGCAGGGCTATTGTTTCATGCGTCTTGTGCAGAAGGATGATACGGGAACCCGACAGCTCACCGCCATGGAGGCCGTCTGCTGGTCTAACGTGTGGCCGCTGCTGCAGCGCAAATTCTTCGACGGCACCGGCCAGCGCCTCACCAACGACCTTAAAGTGATGCTCAAAGTGTCGGCACAGTTCAACGATTACGGCTTCCGACTGATTGTCAGCGACATCGACCCCGCCTACACCATGGGCGACCTGCTGCGCCGACGCCGCGAAATCGTGGAGCGGCTCACGCGCGAAGGTGTGATAGAGATGAACCGCAGCCTATCGTGGCCCATCCCGGTGCAGCGCATCGCCATCATTTCCGCGCCATCGGCCGCCGGATTCGGCGATTTTATGCATCAGCTCATCGACAACGACGCCAGGCTGCGCTTCGCGGTGAAACTCTTCCCCGCCGCCATGCAGGGCAACAGTGCGCCCGCCGGCATTATCGCCGCCCTCGGCGAAATCAGCGACCAGGCCGACCGGTGGGATGCCGTAGCAATTATCCGCGGAGGGGGCGCCACCAGCGATCTCCATGCCTTCGAGAATTACGATCTTGCCGCCGCCATAGCGCAGTTTCCCCTGCCGGTGGCCATCGGCATAGGGCACACCCGCGACACCACCGTGCTCGACTTCGTGGCCAAAGCACCCTTGAAAACTCCCACCGCAGTGGCCGACTTTTTCCTTGACCGGGGCAAGAAACTGCTGCAGTTTCTCAACGACAAAAGTGCCATGGTGTGCCAGCTCGCCACCGACCGCATGGCCGCCGACAAGGAAATGCTCACCCGTCTGGAAACCCGTCTGCCCGACGCCGCCCTCGGCCTGCTCGCCCGCAGCGACCGCGCACTGACAGCTGCCGCAGCCGCACTGACCAACCTGTCGGCCACACGCATCACCCCGGCCCGCTCGCAACTCGACATGATGCAGGGCCGCCTGGCCTCGGCCACCGCCGACCTCATCCGCCGGCGCCTCGACCGCCTGCAGTCGCTCGCCGAGATGATAGCCCTGCTCTCTCCCGCCGCAACTCTTGCCCGCGGCTACTCGATAACCCGCGTCGACGGCCATGCCGTCAGCTCGCCCGACCAGGTTCCCCCCGGCGCCGAACTTGAAATCACACTTGCCGGAGGCACCGTAGCCGCAACCGCCCGCTGAATCACCGCATCAACACATTATCGCATCAACGCATCAACATATATTCACTGACTCATCTTCCATGAAACCGATATCAGAACTCACATACGCCGAGGCGTTCGACGAACTCCGCACCATCATCGAGTCGATGCAAAACGACAAATGCGACATCGACCGCCTGGCCGAAATGACAAAACGCGCATCGGCCCTTATCGCCGAATGCCGCAACCGCCTCACTGCCACCGACGAGGAAATCCGCAAAATTCTCGCCGAAAGCGCCTCCTGATGAATATCTACGAAATCCGCCGTGCCGGAGGTCTCACCTTCCTGCTGCTGTCGATTGCGATGGTGGTGGTCTTTCTGTTGGTTTCCAACTCCCTGGTCAACGACCTCGCCACACAGGAACGCGAGCGCATGCAGATATGGGCCGACGCCACCAAGCAGATAGCCAACGTGGGCAACAACACCGACGGGGGCACACAGGCCGACGACAACATCGAGTTCCTCCTCAGCATCATCGAGCAGAACCACACCATACCGGTGCTCCTGACCGACGACGAAGGGCACATACTTTTTCACCGCAATTTCGACCTCCCCGAGGAAGTTGACTCCACAGCCCCGTGGCTGATCTCCGATGCCAACGAGGCATACCTGCGCGAGAGGCTGTCGACACTGGCGCGGCGTGCCAGTGTAATCCACATAGCCATAGCGCCCGACAACAACCAACACCTCTATTACGACGACTCCAAGCTGTTGCGGCGATTGAGCTATTATCCATATATACAGCTGCTTGTGATGCTGGCGTTCATCGCCATAGTCTATTTCGCCGTCAACTCCACCCGCAAGGCCGAGCAGAATAAGGTGTGGGTGGGACTCTCGAAAGAGACCGCCCACCAGCTGGGCACCCCCATATCGTCGCTAATGGCCTGGACCGAACTGCTGCGCGAATCGGGCACCGATCCCGAGGTGGTGGGCGAGATGGAGAAAGATGTCAACCGCCTCTCCATGATAGCCTCGCGCTTCTCCAAAATCGGCTCCCGCCCAAAACTCGAGCCTGTCGACCTCAACGACGTGGTGGCACGTGCCGTCAACTACATGCAGACCCGCATATCATCGCGCATCTCCCTCACCGTCAGCCTTGCACCCTGTCGGCTCCCGGTGGAAATGAGCGCCCCCCTGTTTGAGTGGGTCATGGAGAATCTGATAAAAAACGCTGTCGACGCCATGGAGGGCTCCGGCTCGATCACCGTGGAGACATCGGCCGACTCCTCGAGGGCTTCAGTCACCGTCACCGACACAGGCCGCGGCATTCCGCGCAAAAATCACTCCACCGTGTTCAACCCCGGTTTCACCACTAAGAAAAGGGGTTGGGGTCTGGGGCTTGCGCTGGCCCGGCGAATCATCCGCGACTATCACCACGGCCGCATCTACGTGAGCTGGTCCGAACCCGACCGAGGCACGGCCTTCCGCATCGAGCTGCCCGTAAAAGGCAACGGCAGCCGTTCCGGAAATCCTTAATTTTTAACACTTTAAAGCAAATAAAGCTTAAAACCGCGCCGTTTTGGTGAAAAGTAAATAACGCGGTGAACAAATGCTTGCACAGTAATTTTTTTGACCTTATCTTTGTAGCGGATTAAGCAACGGACCGTTTTTCCGCTGCAATCCGGCTCCCAGAGCAAGACCTCTGTTTCCCCGCCTCTCCGGCGGGAAGTAACCGGTCGGAATTATTCTGAATAGTTACTTATCTTTCTCCAAAAGCCGCGAATTTCATCGGCCGGTCGATTCCAATTCTCAGGAATCCGTGAGGCTTCTGATTGAACTTTGACTTTCGATTCTTTTGACTCCTTATCGGAGATGTCACCCCCCCATCGGAGGGTAGCGCTGCAAAGTGCATCCTTCTCCGCCCGGGGCACCGGCGCCTCCGACGTTGCGGGAAGCCCTCGAGGGGTAATCCGCCACGGTTATCAAATGATAGCAATAAGGCAATTTGCTTAAGTTTTCATGATGATATGTATGTGTGTTGGGGGAATCGACCGGAAAAGTAAAAAACGGAACCAATGACGCCACTTCGCGACGAAACGCGTTCATTTCCCGCGCAATAGCAATCCAACGGAAATCACGCCTCTCTCCACTGAGCGGATGCAACAGGGCTTCGGCGCCCGCGCAACCACGTGATTTCCATCAAAAGGAGATGTGTCAATGCCAAAACGACACATCTCCTATTTTTTATTAAACAAGCTCTTACAGCCCTCTGCTGTGTTTTTGCATAACCGTTTTCCGGCCGGGAAGTTGTCTAATCAATGAAATTATATTAATTTTGTCCGCAAACAACCACTCATAACCAAACCATGAATCTGAAACAAATCCTATCTGCCGCACTGGCTCTGCTATCGTTCGGTGCGGTGCAGGCCGAAAAGCCCGCTAACACCATCGGCACCATTGTCTACAAAGTCGACAATATCGACCATGAATTCAAATTCCTCCGTGACAACGGCTTCACATCCTGCGAAGTGCAGTGGTACTACGACAAAGCCACTCCCGAACTCGCCCGCCAGATCAAGGAGGCATCAAAAAAACACAATATCAAGGTAACGACCCTTGTGGGTGTGCCCGGACACAGCGAATGGAACTTCATAAACGGTCCCTCCACCATCGGCCTTGTACCCGCAGAGGGTCGCGAGGCCAAACTGGTGGAACTTGCGGCTATGATCGACTTTGCCACCGCGGCCGACATCCCCGCAGTGCACACCCATTTCGGTTTTATACCCGAAGACCCATCCTCGCAGCAATATAAAGATTTCATCGAAGCCGTGAAGCCCCTGGCCACCTATGCCAAAAACCGCGGCCGCATGATCTACTTCGAGACAGGCCAGGAGACACCTGTCACCCTCCGTCGCGCCATCCGCGACATAGGCACCGACAACCTCGGCATCAACTGCGACGTGGCCAACCTGATGATGTATGGCAAAGCCAACCCCGTCGACGCCATCCGTCAGTTCGGCCCCCTCGTAAAGGAACTTCACGCCAAAGATGGCTGCTATCCCACCGATCCCTCGTATCTTGGCGCCGAGAAGCCCATCCCCGAAGGCGATGTAGATTTCCCGGGCGTTATCCGCGAACTTAAAAAAATCGGTTTCAACGGAGCATACACCATAGAATACGAGCTTACAGGCGACAGCCGCGACTATCTGGTGAAGACCCGCCTCTATCTCCAGAACCTCATCAACAAACAATAACCTGTCCCCCACCCCACCGCCCCGCAACAATAATCCGCGGGGCATCATTACATAACAGGGTATGCGTCACTTCCGGCGCATATCCTGTTTTTTAGCCCGTTTTTTAGCCTTTTCCGCCCTCGTTGTAAAAATACTTTGCCCGAAATTTGTGTTTTACAACATCTTTTTGTAGTTTTGCGGACTATTCAAACAGAATATCACATTAAAAACATTCACATCCGCAATATAATTATGAGTTTTCCTTTGAGAAGCGCAGCAAGCACTCAGGGGCGCCGCATGGCCGGTGCCCGCGCACTCTGGCGTGCCAACGGCATGAAAGAGGAGCAGATAGGCCGCCCCATAATCGCAGTGGTCAATTCATTCACGCAGTTTGTGCCGGGCCACACACACCTACATGAGGCCGGCCAGCTTGTCAAAGCCGAAATTGAAAAACTCGGATGCTTTGCCGCGGAATTCAACACCATCGCCATCGACGACGGCATCGCCATGGGCCACGACGGCATGCTCTACTCCCTCCCCTCGCGCGATCTCATCGCCGACTCCATAGAATATATGGTCAACGCCCATAAGGCCGACGCAATGGTGTGCATCTCAAACTGCGACAAAATCACTCCGGGCATGCTCATGGCCGCCATGCGCCTCAACATTCCCGCCATTTTCGTTTCCGGCGGCCCCATGGAAGCCGGGCATGTGGCAGGCCGCGACGTCGACCTCATCGACATCATGATTGAATCGGCCGACTCCACCATCACCGACGAAACCGTGCGTCAGCTCGAAGAAAAAGGGTGCCCCACCTGCGGCTCATGCTCAGGCATGTTCACCGCCAACTCCATGAACTCGCTCAACGAAGCCATCGGTCTCGCGCTCCCCGGCAACGGCACTGTGGTGGCGACACACGTCAATCGCCGCGAACTCTTCAAAAAGGCTGCCGCCCAGATCGTGGAGAACACCTACGCCTACTACCGCGACGGCGACCTCAGCGTGCTCCCACGCAGCATCGCCACCCGCCAGGCCATGCTCAACGCCATGACCCTCGACATTGCCATGGGTGGCTCCACCAACACCGTGCTCCACCTGCTGGCAGTGGCCAACGAGGCCGGCGCCGACTTCACCATGGCCGACATCGACGCCCTCTCGCGCAAGACACCCGTGCTGTGCAAGGTGGCGCCCAACTCCCACTACCATATCCAGGATGTGAACCGAGCAGGCGGCATCCTCTCGATAATGAAAATATTGGCCGACGCCGGCCTGGTCGACACTTCGGTCAACCGCGTCGACCGTCTCTCGCTCCGCGGCGCCATCGACCGCTATGCCGTGGGCGGCAAACTCTTCGACGACAAAGCCGACGAACTGTGGAAAAGCGCCCCGGGGCTTAAACGCACCACCGAGATGGGCAAGCAGATGAGCTACTACGCCAGTCTCGACACCGACCGCGCCAACGGGTGCATCCGCGACATGGAACATGCCTATGTGAAAGATGGCGGTCTGGCCGTACTCAAAGGCAACATTGCCGTCGACGGCTGCGTGGTGAAAACCGCCGGCGTCGACGAGAGCATCTTCCGCTTCAGCGGTCCCGCCAAGGTGTTCACCTCGCAGGAGGCCGCCGTGGAGGGTATCCTCAACGATCAGGTCAATAGCGGCGACGTGGTAGTCATCTCCTACGAAGGCCCCAAAGGAGGCCCCGGCATGCAGGAAATGCTCTATCCCACCTCCTATATCAAGAGCAAGCACCTGGGCAAAGAGTGCGCGCTTATCACCGACGGACGTTTCTCGGGAGGCACATCGGGCCTGTCGATCGGCCACATATCGCCCGAGGCAGCCAACGGCGGCAGCATCGGCCTGGTGCGCGACGGCGACATCATCGACATCGACATCCCCGCACGCACCATCAACGTGCGCCTCACCGACGAAGAGCTTGATCAGCGCCGCCGCCAGGAGGAAGCCCTCGGCAAAGAGGCATTCACTCCCCGCGACCGCCAACGCGAGGTGTCGCTGGCATTGCGAGCCTACGCCTCCATGGTCACCTCAGCCGACAAGGGTGGCGTGCGCAAGCTCGATTAAGCACTTCGCTGCAGCGCCGTTCTTTCTCTCCCGTTTTTTTCTCCGTATCTCACATTCCCAAGTTCCATTTTCCCACACAATCATATTTATGAGTGAGCAGATTTCAGGTTCAGAGGCCATTTGCCGGGCACTTATCGCCGAAGGGGTCGACACCATCTTCGGATACCCAGGCGGCCAGATCATAGATTTCTACGACAAGCTCTACCAGCACTCCGACGAGCTTCATCATATCCTCACGCGCCACGAACAGGGCGCCGTGCACGCCGCACAGGGCTATGCGCGCGCATCAGGTCGGGTGGGCGTGGTGACCGTGACCTCAGGTCCGGCCGCAACAAACGCCATCACCGGCATCGCCGACGCCAACGTCGACTCCACACCCGTGGTGGTCATCACCGGTCAGGTGGGCGTGACACAGCTCGGCACCGATGCGTTTCAGGAAGCCGACGTCATAGGCATCACCCTCCCCGTGACAAAATGGGCCTATCAGGTGCAGCGCCCCGAGGAGATTCCCTGGGCCATCGCACGCGCATTCTACATAGCCCGCACAGGGCGCCCCGGCGCCGTGGTGCTCGACATCACCAACGACGCGCAGCGCGGCATGCTGGAATGGGATTACTCCAAAATCGAATTCATCCGCAGCTACGACCCCGATCCCTCGCCGCAGCCCGCTGCCATCCGCGAGGCGGCATCGCTGCTCAACCATGCTGTCCGCCCGCTGATCATCGCCGGCCACGGTGTGGAAATCTCGCAGGCCGAGCCGCAGCTGCAGGCTCTGGCCGAGAAAGCCGACATACCCGTAGTGGCGACCCTGCTGGGTCTTTCGACCATGCCCTCCGACCACCCGCTTTTCAAAGGCATGGTGGGCATGCACGGCAATATCGGCCCCAACATAGCCACCAACCGCGCCGACGTGATTATGGCCGTGGGCATGCGTTTCGACAACCGCATCACCGGCGCCATAAAGAAATATGCCCCTCAGGCGCAGATAATCCACATCGACATCGACAACGCCGAGCTCAACAAAAACGTGAAAGTCGGCACGGCCATCCACGCCGATGCCCGCCGCGCCCTCGAACTCCTCCTGCCTCTGGTGAACCAGGCACGCCACCCCAAGTGGCTCGAGACATTCGAGCGCCCCGAGCAGGTGGAACGCGACGTGGTGATGAAGCGCGAGCTCGACCCCGACGACATCGCTCCCGACGGCGCAATGCGCATGGGCGAAGTAGTGCGCAAAGTGTCGGAAGCCTCGGGCAACTGCGGCATCCTCGTCACCGACGTAGGCCAGAACCAGATGATGGCCGCCCGCTACTTCAAATTCACCATGCCCCGCAGCATCCTCACCTCGGGAGGCCTCGGCACCATGGGCTTCTGTCTGCCGGCCGCCATCGGCGCCAAAGTGGCATGCCCCGACCGCCAGGTGTTCGCCTTCATGGGCGACGGCGGCTTCCAGATGACCATGCAGGAACTCGGCACCATGCTCGCCTACGGCATAAAGGTGAAAATGATCATCCTCAACAACGATTTTCTGGGCAACGTGCGCCAATGGCAGGCGATGTTCTACAAGAACCACTTCTCGCAGACGCCGATGATAAATCCCGACTTCGTCACCATCGCGTCGGCCTACAACATCAAAGGCGAACGCGTGGCCGGCCGCGCGCAGCTCAACGATGCCATCGCCCGCATGATGGCCTCCGACGAGAGCTACCTTCTCGACGTCAACATCGACCCCACCGACATGGTATTCCCCATGATTGTGCCCGGAGCCGCCGTCGACGAAATCCTCCTCAACGCCGACACCCACTACCGCGACTGACCCCGCAGCCGCCCATCCCAAGAATTTCCCGCTTATGGAACAGCAACTTTTCACCATATCGGTTTTCACCGAAAACCAGGTAGGCCTGCTCAACCGCATCTCCATCATATTCACCCGCCGCGGTCTCAACCTCGAGAGCGTGTCGTCGAGCGCCAGCGCCATCCACGGCATCCACAAGATGAACTTCACCTGCACCTCCGACCGCGAGACCATGGAGAAGGTGATATTGCAGATCAACCGCTGCATCGACGTGCTCAACGCATATCTCTACACCGACGACGAAATCGTCTACCAGGAGATAGCGCTCTACAAAGTGCCCACCGACAAGCTCCTCGACGAGAAGAATTTCGAAAAAATCATCCGCGTGCACAACGCCCGCATCCTCGAGCTTACGCGCGACTACACCATTATCGAGAAAACCGGTCACGAAAGCGAGACCCAGGCGCTCTACAACGTGCTCGCCCGCTACGACATCCTCCAGTTTATCCGCTCGGGACGCATCTGCATCACCAAGAACCCCACCGAGCACTTCTCCCGTTTCCTCGAGGAGCAGGAAAAACGTCGCGCCGAGCTTCTTGAAACACTTGAAAATCAATCCAAAACCATATAAATATCATTGACATTATGGCAAAATTCAATTTCGGCGGTGTAGAGGAAACCGTCATCACACGCGAAGAATTCCCCCTCTCGAAAGCACGTGAAGTGCTCAAAAACGAAACTCTCGCTGTAATCGGCTACGGTGTGCAGGGTCCCGGTCAGGGTCTTGACCTCCGTGACAACGGTTTCAACGTGATAGTGGGCCAGCGTCCCGGCAAGACCTACGACAAGGCTGTGGCCGACGGCTGGGTTCCCGGCGAAACCCTCTTCTCGATCGAAGAGGCCTGCCAGCGCGGCACCATCATCATGTGTCTCCTCTCCGACGCCGCCGTGATTTCACAGTGGCCCACCATCAAGAAGCACCTCACCCCCGGCAAAGCCCTCTATTTCAGCCACGGCTTCGCCATCAACTGGAGCGACCGCACCGGCGTCGTTCCCCCCAAGGATGTTGACGTGATCATGGTAGCCCCCAAAGGTTCCGGCACAATGCTCCGCATCCTCTTCAAGGAGGGCAAAGGCACCAACTCGAGCTACGCAGTATATCAGGACGCCACCGGCAAAGCCCTCGAGCGCACACTCGCCCTCGGCATCGGCATTGGCTCGGGCTACCTCTTCGAGACCACATTCCAGCGCGAGGCTGTCAGCGACCTCACCGGCGAACGCGGCTCGCTCATGGGCGCCATCCAGGGTCTGCTCCTGGCTCAGTACGAAGTGCTCCGCGAGAATGGCCACACCCCCTCCGAGGCCTTCAACGAGACCGTAGAGGAACTTACACAGTCGCTCATGCCCCTGTTCGCTGCCAAAGGCATGGACTGGATGTATGCCAACTGCTCCACAACCGCACAGCGCGGCGCCCTTGACTGGATGGGCCCGTTCCACGATGCCATCAAGCCTGTGGTCTACGCTCTCTACGACAGCGTGAAGACCGGCAAAGAGGCACAGCGCTCGATCGACTCCAACACCCAGCCCGACTACCGCGAGAAACTTGAGGAAGAACTCAAGGCCCTCCGCGAAAGCGAGATGTGGCGTGCCGGCGCAACCGTCCGCACCCTCCGTCCCGAAAACAACTGATCGTACCCTCCGGCATAACCGGACCGACCGAAACAATCGGACCGACCGAAATAATACGCGCGTACCCGCTCAGGTGAGGGTGCGCGCGTTTTTTTTCTTGTTTAATTGCGGCGAAATAGCTAACTTTGCTCCCAAAACCGCCCGGCTCTGACCCCGGCGCGTGGAAAAGACCCAGTGCTATGGCAACCATCCAGATCGCAGCCATAATGAGAGCCGGAGTGTTCTCGCCAAACCATATAGGCAACGACGCCACGATTCTCAACACCGTGGCCGAACAACTGCGCAAACGCGGCTGTGAAGTCAACATATACAGCGAGGAGGAGTTCTGTGCCGGCCCCGTCAGCGAGCCTGTGATCATCAGCATGGGCCGCGAGCGCCGCACCACCGACCTGCTCCAGAGCCTCGAGGATCAGGGGCGCCTGGTCATCAATTCGGGCTATGGCATCGAGAACTGTATCCGCGAGCGTCAGGCGCGCATACTCTTAGGCTCCAACATCCCCTATCCGGCCAGCATCATCGTCGACACCGACGAAGCCGTGCGCCCGCGCCTGCAGAAACTCGGATTCACCCAGTGCTGGATCAAGCGCGGCGACTTCCACGCCCAGCACGCCGAGGATGTGAGCTATGTACGCACCCCCGTCGAGGCGCAGGATGTGCTTCAGGAATATTTTCTGCGCGGATTCCGGCGCGCGGTCATCTCGCGCCACCTGCCGGGCCGCCTGGTAAAATTCTACGGTGTGGCCGGCACTCCGTTCTTCCACTGGTTCCTCCCCTATGAGGCCGAACCGCTCAACCTCCGCGATGAAACCAACCGCCGCACCGACGAAACGCTCCGCACTCTCTGCCGCAACGCCGCCCGCGAACTCAACCTCGTGGTCTACGGCGGCGAATGCATACAAGCCGACGACGGCTCACTGAGCATCATCGACTTCAATGACTGGCCAAGCTTCGCCACCTGCCGCGCCGAAGCTGCCACTAACATCGCAAAAGCCGTAATGGCTGCCGCAAAAGACCGCCGATAACACCCCGTAGAGATGAGTCTGAAGTCAGTTTTCGCAAAAACATCCGATAAATTCATCCATGGAGGAGGCATCTTCACATTCCTCCGCTCCTCGGTGTCGTCGCAACTCGCGTCCTGGACCGACATGGGCGTCTGCTTCGTGTTCTATGCCTGGGTGTTCCGCGCTTTCGGCACCGCCCCCATGCGCTCCTTCCTGGCCACCGCCATCGGCCTTGTGGTGGGAGGCATTGTCAACTGCATCGTCAACTATAAGTTCACCTTCCGCGCCGACAACTGCCCGGTAAAGGCGGTGGCTGTGAAATATATCCTCATATGGGGAGGCAGCTTCGTGCTCAACCTCGGCGGCACCACTCTGCTCGAGCAGGGGTTGCACAGCCTCAACATCATCAACCACGTCACCTGGATCAAGCCCGACGGCGTTTTCGCCGTGGCCCGTCTGTCGGTGTCGCTGGCAGTGTCGTTGGGCTGGAACTTCGTGATGCAGAAAAACTTCGTGTACCGCCCCTCACGGTTCGACCCTTTCGCCATATCCATGGTCAACAAGCTCACCTTCCGCAAGGAGAAACCCAAAGCTTAGATCTTGTTTAATAAAAAATGATTTCCAAATCTACATTCAAAAAGCGCCGCGACAGCCTGCAGAAAGGCATCTACTTCATCATCAACCCCTTCGTGAAGTTGCTGATCCGCATGGGTGTCACCCCGAATATGGTCACCACTATAGGTCTGCTGGGCAATATCGCCGCCGCGGTTCTCATAGTCTGGGCCGGATATGCCTACACCACCAACCCCGTCGACGGCGAGATCAGATTCGACCTCATCACATGGGCCGGCGGCGTCACCATCCTCTTCTCGCTCTTCGACATGCTCGACGGCCAGGTGGCCCGCATAGGGCACATGGAAAGCCGTTTCGGCGCCCTCTACGACTCGGTGCTCGACCGCTACTGCGAGCTCTTCACCGTGGGAGCCATCAGCTATTTCCTCATCTGCACAGGTTTCCCCGCCGGCGCGCTGGTGGCATTCCTCGCGCTGGTCGGATCAGTGATGGTAAGCTACGTGCGTGCCCGCGCCGAAGGCCTCGGCATCGAATGTAAGATCGGATTCATGCAGCGCCCCGAGCGCGTGGTCGTCACCGCCGTGGGCTGTCTCGTCGCCGGTATCGTGGGTCTGAATTCGCCCAACGAGCCCAAAGTGGCCATCACCATCCTCATCATCGCCATGGCCATAATCGCCATCTTCGCCAATCTCACGGCCTTTGCCCGCGTGGGTGTGTGCCGCAACGCCCTCAAATAAGAGCACATTCAACATAAACCGCCGCACCCAAGTCAATGGTTCTACCCTCGAAGAAAGAATCCACAGCAATAGTCACCGCCCTGGTCATCTGGCTGGCCGTCACCACCCTCTGCGTAGGCTTCCGCCCCGAGCATCTGTGGCTGGCGCTGCTCATAGCCTCGCTCTTCTTCGCATGCCGCACCAGCCGCAAGACGGTGGTGGCGCTCCTCCCATTCATCATCTTCGGCATCTCGTATGACTGGATGAACATTGTGCACAACTACGATGTGAACCCCGTTGACATCCGCGGCCTCTACGAGGCAGAAAAATCACTTTTCGGCATCACCGCCGCCACCGGCGAAGTGCTCACCCCCAACGAGTTTTTCGCCCGGCACACATCCACCCTCATGGACATCCTCGGCGGTTTTTTCTATCTATGCTGGGTGCCGGTACCGATTTTTTTCGGCCTCTACCTCTATTTCGGCCGTCAGGTGAAAATCTACCTTCATTTCGCCATAGTCTTCCTGCTGGTCAACCTTATAGGTTTCGCCGGATATTATATCCATCCCGCCGCGCCGCCATGGTATGTGGCGCTATACGGATTTGATTTCATAGAAGGCACCCCGGGTTCGGTAGCCGGGCTGGGGCATTTCGATGAAATAACAGGCTTAGGCATCTTCAACGGCCTCTACGGCCGCAACTCCAATGTTTTCGCCGCAGTGCCCTCGCTTCACTCGGCCTATACCCTGGTGGCATTTATCTATTCGATGCGCGCCAAGTGCCCCGCATGGATTCGCGTGGCGCTGGCAGTAATCACTCTCGGCATCTGGATCACGGCAGTCTACACCTCGCACCACTACATAATCGACGTGGCGCTCGGCATCCTCTGCGCCATCACAGGCTATCTGCTGTTTGAGTATCTGATGATGCGGATACCCGCCGTGGCAAGTCTTCTCGATCGCTACACAACCTATGTGACGCCCCGTTAAAGCAACGGAATCAGAGGAGTGGCGTCGTAACGCGGCAGCGCAAGCAGCTGCAGAGAGCACATGCGGGCATAAGGGGTGTTTGATGCGTCGCCTACGGTAGCGCCGGCAGCAGTGAGAGCTGCCTCGACAGTAGCGGTGGCAAGCCGGGGGGTATTGTTGTCCTTACTCAGATGACAAAGAAACACATTGCGCAGCCCGGGATGATAGATTTCACGCAAATAGTTGGCAGTGACCGTGTTTGATAGGTGCCCCATGGCACCCCGGATGCGTGCCTTGAGATATTCAGGATAGGATCCGGCTTCAAGCATGGCGTCGTCGTAGTCGGCCTCGATCATCAGATGGTTGGCCTGCCTGATATAAAAGTCGGCGCGCTCGGAAATCATACCCATATCGGTGGCAATCACAATGTTGCGGTCGCCACGCTGAATAAAGAAGCCACAGTTGTCGGTGCCGTCGTGGCTGACATCGAAAGCAGTGATGGTGAAACCGCCGATTTTGAAGGGGTGCTCTTTATAGATGGGACGGTGGTAATCCTTCAGACGGTTCGATATATTATGGCGCCGCAGCAGCCCGTTGAGCGTGCGAGGAGTGCAGTATACGCCGGTATGAAACCGCTTTCTCACAATTTTGTAGACATAGCGCACATGGTCGCTGTGGTCGTGTGTCAGAAGCACGCCGCGCACCGATTCCATCTTTATGCCATAGAGACCGAGCTGACGGATCACGCTGTCGGAGTCAACACCGGCGTCGATGAGAATACCTGTTTCGCCGTCGCTGACAAATGCGCAATTGCCCGAGCTGCCCGAACCGAACGACATAAACGTGAGCTTCATCTGCGGGGTGCCTACCTCGAGGGGTGTGAAATCGTCGTTGGCGAAAAGTTCGCGGCGCTGCTTTGCCGTCCCGCCGTGGAGAGCCTTTGATGCCTCGCGGCGCGCGGCCTCGCTGATGCTCGGATGAATGGGCAATGGTTCGATTTCCGGGAAGAGCGAGTTGCCTTCCAGATTGTCGAAGAGGCCGGGGAGCGGCTGGTCGAATCCGGGACGTTTCTTATATCGTGCCATTGCCGGGGGTCAGTTGGAGAAAAGGAGGAATATGGAGGGGATTTTGTCGTAGTTGTATTGCGTGCGGGCCCAACGCTCGAGAGGCATGGTGCGCACCGATTCGCGGGAACCGGTAAGCCCGGAGGCAACGCAGAGGAGCATACGTGACGGCAGCGACGCTGTCAGCTCGGCAATCAGCCGGTTGTTGCGGTAGGGCGTCTCGATGAAGATCTGGGTCTGACGCTCACGCAGGATACGGCGCTCCATCTCTTTGAGACGGGCCGAGCGCTCAGGCTGATGAATCGGCAGATAGCCCACGAAAGCAAAACTCTGGCCGTTGAAACCCGAAGCCATCAGCGACAGCAGGATGCTCGACGGGCCGACAAGGGGAACCACTTTCAGCCCCTTGGCCTGCGCCGCGGCCACAAGGTCGGCACCCGGATCGGCAACGGCAGGACATCCCGCTTCGGAGATCACCCCCATGGGTTCACCCTCTATGAGCGGGCGCAGCATAGCCGGCACCTCAGATGCCGGGGTGTGCTCGCTCAGCTCCGTGAAGTGCAGGGAATCAATGTCGATGCTGCGGTCGCACTTTTTGAGAAACCGGCGTGCAGAGCGCACATTCTCCACCACAAAATAACGTATCTGCTTGATCAGTTCCACATTGCACGCGGGCAGCGACATCTCCAGGGGAGCGTCGTTGTCAAGCGGAACAGGGAACAGATAAAGAGCAGGCTCAGCCATTGCGGCAATAAATGGAAATGTGAATTGACAGTAAAAAAAGCGTAATATTCGGCGGGCGAGATCACATATCCTTGACCTTGCGGGCGAAATCGACCATGTGGATGGCGGCTTCGGCCGCCTCGGCACCCTTGTTGCCCAACGGACCGCCGGCACGATCGAGTGCCTGCTGTTCGTTTTCCACGGTCAGCACCCCGAAAATCACGGGTATGTCGCAATCGGCGTTAAGGGCGGCGACGCCCTGTGTTACGCTCTGGCATACATAGTCGAAGTGTGGTGTATCTCCGCGGATCACCGTGCCGAAAACTATCACGGCGTCGAACAGCGAGGATTCGATCAGCTGCGATGCGGCGAATGTCAGTTCCACCGCACCGGGCACATGAAACACTTTCACATCCTCGTCCATATCGAAACCCTCGTTGCGGAAAACCGTGAGGGCGCCTTCGGTGAGACGGTCGTTGATGTGAGCGTTCCAGCGTGCGGCCACTATGGCCACCCGCATATTATCTACTTTGGGGAGGCCGCCGCGGGGAGCGGCGCCTGCCATGGATGTTGACATAAGAAGAATGTTTGTGTTGAGAGAACTTGTCAGCGGGTCTGGTCGCAATAGGTGCGTGCGGCGTGACCCAGATAACCTCCGTGATGGCGGAGAGCATATTGCCCGGGGGTGAAGCCGGTGATTTTCATCACATTCACCACCAGTATGTCGCCTATCACGGTCATCATGGTGGTGGAAGTGGTGGGGGTAAGGCCCAGAGGGCACACCTCGGGCGCTCCTCCGGTGAAGAGGGTGGCGTCGGCCAGCTCGGCCAGAGGCGAATCGGCGTTGCCTGTGATTACGATGATGGGGATATCGGCGATAAGACGGCGCGCAAGGTCGACCAGCTCCACAATCTCGCGGGTCTTGCCCGAGTTGGAGATGAGCAGCATCACATCGTCGGGCTGCAGGATGCCGAGATCGCCATGCTGCGCCTCAGCAGGGTGCAGATTCACGGCGGGGATGCCGGTAGAGCAGAATGTGGTAGCGATATTCATGGCAATCTGCCCTGCTTTACCCATACCCGAGGTGACCAGTTTGCCACCACGGCGATGCACATGCTCCACAATCAGGTCAACGGCTTTTTCGTAATCGTCGGTGACAGGTATATTCATTATAGCGCGGCTTTCCTCTTCGAGAATGGAGCGCATAGTGTCCTTGATATTCATTGATTTAGGCAGAATCAGGTGTTTCTTGTTACAAAGTTATCAATTTCCGCGGAGAAAAGCAAAACAATATTGCGAAATTTGGGAGGGACCGGCCCACATATTCGGAGAGTTCTGCAACACCCTCCGCAGACTCAACATGTTACACCATAAAAAAAGCGGCGAGGCCGTCGATGGGCCACGCCGCTCACTATAGGATTGCGGTTGTCTCCTCTTAGAGGATCACCTTGGTGCGGTTGATGATGTAGAATCCGCGCTGCAGGTCGTCGATGATGTTGACGCCTGTATATACGGGACGCACTGTCGTCATGCCGTCGGCGCGTACGATGGTGATATGTCCGTCAACGGGCGAGTTGACATAGAGCACGCCTCCGCGGGCTGTGATCGAGATGGCGTTCGCGCTCACGTCGTCGATGGCCGTGGTGGTGACATATTTGCCTGTGAAGCCGCTTGCGTCATAGATAGCCTTGTCCCTGATAGTGACGCCGTTGCCGGTCTGCGAGCCGCCGTAGTTGGTGAATATGACATTGGTGTCGGTGAGGTCTTTGTCGGTGTCGATGACGAGCTTGTAGAGGTTGAGCTCCGTGTCGAGTGTCATCTGCGTGCCGGGCCATTTGCCGAGGAAGTCGTCGCCGCCTGTGCCGCCGTAGGCGTAGGCATATATCGCGCTCCAGTTGCTCAACGAGTTGTCAAAGTAGATGGTGTAGCCGTCGCCGGGTGTCGGGGGTGTCGGGGGATTGGGGTCATCGGGTATCTCGCCCGCGCCCTCTATCACCTTCACCGGGGTGGTGGAGCCACTCTTGTAGTATCCGCCGTTCTTCCATGTCATGTCGCCGGTCTTGTTGCCGCTGCTGAATATGATTTTGGCCCCGTCGGGTATCTTGTCGGTTCCGGTGTATGTCCACTTCCACACCTTGTTGCCGAGATATGTTGCCGACTGGCCCGGCCATTTGCCACCGGTGTAGTTCTTGTTGTCGGTCCATACCCACGCCTTGATGGTGCCGCCCCAGTTGGCGTCATTCTCAAAGAAGGCTGCCTGCTCTCCCTCGGCCATGGAAGGCTCGATGGGTTCTTCCGGCTCGACAATTTCACCACCGCCGCCACCGCCGCCGGCATTGGGCTTCACGGTCCATGTGTCGTCGGGCATGGTCTCGTCGGGCCACTCGGTCCACGGCTGGTCGACCGACGCTTCGTCATAGAGATACTTACCGTCTTCGCCGATTTTGCCCGGGCCGTTGAGCACGTAGACGCGCATGTTGCCTTTGCCCGAGCAGGTGGCTGTCAGCGTGCCGTTGGTCACGTTCTGCACGTCGCCTGTCACGGCATCGACATATCGGCCGTTGAGCACGTCTGTGAATGTTGAGCTGTCGCTGATGGTGACGAGTACGTATGAGTCGGTCTTGCTGTCCTTGTAGCGACGCTTGAACGACATCTTGCCCGAGCATCCTTCGGTGCTGTACTGACCCTTGCGCAGGGCGGGCACGGCGGCGCGTATCTTGTTGAGACGCTGTATGTGGCGGGCGAGGGGGTAGGAGAGGGTGGAGGCCAGGTTGCCTGTGGCGTCGGAGTAGTCGGCAAAGTCATTCACCTTGACGTCACCCTCGATATAGCCGCCGAAGTATGCGCGGCCGCTCTCTTTCAGAGCTATCACGGCTCCCTTGTCAATATCTTTGCCCTTCTGGAACTCGACCTCCGAGCCGTAGTAGATACAGGGGATGCCGCGGAACGTGAACATCAGCGAGAGGTTCTCGGCCCATGTGCCCTGGTCGCCCTTGAAGCGGTAGTTGCTGTCGGGGGCGTAGTCGTGGGAGTCGACATAGACGACGTTGTAGGTGGCATCGTTGTACAGGTCATCCTGCCCGTGCACGCCAAACGCGCCCTGTGCCGTGTTGAAGTTCCAGTGCATCGCAAAGTCGATGACGCTCATCCCCGAGAAGTCCTTGTGGTCGGGGGTATGGTAATCGTTGCCCTGGAGCCATGCGTTGTTGCTCTTGCGCAGGATTGACTCATCGTGTCCGAGGTCATCCTTGCCCGACTGCAGTACCGACTCCCAGTTGGTGTGGCCGCTCACGGTCTGGTAGTCATGCGAGCCTTCATCCTTGGTGGGGATGGCCTCTACGGTGTCCCAGGATTTCGGATCCATGTCCCACGCGTAGTCCTTCGACTCTTTCCACGTGTAGTAACAGGGGGAGCAGTTGTAGTTCGCGCCACGGTAGATTACCTCCATCGAGCGGGCACATACCTCGCCGTACATGAAGAACGGCGTGTTGCCGCGCTTGGCTATGGCCTCGGGCGACTGTGATGCCTCCAGGAGCTGCGGGAGGAACATCTTGTTGAACGACAGGCGGGGGATATGCCCGGCTGTGTCGATTCGGAAGCCGTCGACACCCATCTTGATAAAGCGCGAGTAGCACTCTACGAGATAGTTGGTCACGGTCGGGTGCTCGGTGTTGAGGTCCACGCAGTCACCGGCTATCTGGCCCCACCAGCGTGAGGGGTCGTCCCAGTCAAACCATGCCTTGTGGTGCCACAGGTTGTGTGTGTCGCGGTTGGTGAAGTCGGTGTTCTTCATCATAGCCAGGCGTGTCCCGTACTGTTCGGCGGGGAGCATGTCGGGATAGTTGTCGGGAAGCTGGCCTCCGCGCTCCTGGGGCACTACGAGCATCGAGGCGTTGATGTCCCCGAGATCCTTGGTGTAGTCTTTCTCAAACATCTTGCAGAGCTTGCCCTCGCCGAAGTTGCCCGTGTGCTGGAGCACGATGTCGAGTATCAGCTTCATGCCGCGCTTGTGCACCTCGTCGATGAGTTCCTGGAACGCCACGTCGGCGCCCTTGTCGTCAAGGTCCTTGGCTACATAGCGGTGGTCGATTTTGCTGAAGTCCATGGCATGGTAGCCGTGGTAGTCGAGGCCCGAGCCGTTCTCGACGATAGGGGTGATCCATACGGCGGTGAATCCGAGCGCCTTGATATAGTCGAGCTTATTGATCAGGCCGCGGAAGTCTCCTCGCCATTCGGGGTCGTTGATGTTCTTCACGCCGTCCCAGCAGTAGACATTGTTTTTGGGGTCTCCGTCATAGAAACGCGTGGTCATGGCAAAGTAGATGGTCTCGTCGCGGAAATCGGTGCGGTCGCCGATAAATGTTGCCGCCGTCGAGTTCATCGCCATGAGAGACATTCCTGCGCCCAATAGTAGCGTAGATAGTTTTCTCATTGGTTGAATACTGTAAAGAGGTAAGAAATAATGATGATTAAATAAGTAAAGACATATTCTCTGTGAATACCATGGTATATTTACTTGGCAAAGATAGCTATAATTTTTTTTTTGCCAAAATTTATTAAATAAAATATGCAAACGTTGCTTTGTTTTGGGATCTACAAATAAAATATGAGGTTATGCGCCGCTTGGCTCGGACGGAATGCGCAGCACCATTACAACGCGCCGCCACACGCACATGTGTCAGCGGCGATGCTCGAAATCGGCAATGGCGTCGGTCCAGCGGGCAGGCAGCTCCGAGCCGGTGCGTGTGGCGGGGTCGAAAGCGGCCATAACAGTCGTGGCCACACATTTCACATCGCCTGTGGAGGAATTGTAGATGCGTTGCTCCAGAATGAAGCTGTGGGTGGAGACGCTTTGGGTGGTTGTGGCGATTTTAAGCGGTTCCTCGAAATAGGCAGGAGAGAAGAACGACGCATTTATGTTGACTATCACCACGGCAAGCTCACGCGGATCGGGCGCATGCCCCAACAGCGCCTCGAAATAACGAATTTTGCCGAGATCGAGCAGCTGCATGTAGACCGAGTTGTTGACATGGCCAAACATGTCGATGTCATTGAACCGGAGCTGCGCATCGACGGCATGATGAAATTCGACGGTCGGCTGCGGCACTTTGGAATTTGCGCAAGGGGGAAATATGATGGTTTCTGAAGTCATTTTCACGGGTTATCGGGTCAGTGGGGGGGGTAGAGCATGCTCTTAGTGGAAACGGATCTGGGTGATCACCTCGCGGCCGAGGGCGTCGTTTATTGCCTTGATCAATGACTGACGCTGAAACGAGAGGTCATTCTTGACCGGGCCGGAGGAGATGTGCACGTGCAGCACGCCTTGAGCCACATAACGGCGCGTGGTATAGCGGTTTATACCCGGTCCGACGATATGGGGCCAGAGCGCGGCGGCTCGCATGGCCAGGATGTCGTCGCTGCGGGCCGAGGTGTCCATCACCCGGTCAATCAGCTGCCTTATAGACTGTGGTTCGGTGCGTTTCATGCCGTGGTCGGATCAGAGAGGGTGAATGTGCCGTCGGCCACGCGCCATGACCGGTGACCGTCGGCTGTCGTCGACCGTGCCATGATGTTGTCGAGATGGTCGCGGTTGGTGTCGGTGATGAATATCTGACCGAAACCATCGCCCGACACCACATCGACCAGCCGCTCAACGCGCCGGGCATCGAGCCGGTCGAACACATCGTCGAGCAACAGCAGCGGCCTTATACCCGACGCCTCCTCGAGGAAACGGTACTGTGCCAGGCGCAGGGCTATGGTGTAGGTCTTGCACTGCCCTTGCGAGGCCACGCGGCGCACGGGCATGTCGTTGAGACTCAGTTCGAGATCATCGCGGTGAGGGCCTACCGATGTGTAGCCCACGATCTCGTCGTGCCGTCGGGCGGAATCGAGCATGGCGCCGAATCCGGCGGTCTCTTTCGCAAGATGGCTCCTGAGCGCTATAGAAGGTATCTCTCCATCGGCGGCAATGGCGCTGTAACGCTCCAAGAAAATGCCGTTAAGACGTTCCACCCATTGCAGTCGCGCGCGGGTTATATAGATTGCCGGGCGCTCCATGGCCATCTCTACCGAGAGAAAAAGGCCGGGGTCGGTGCACCGGTCACGCAGCATGCGGTTGCGCTGCTGCAGGGCCCGCCCGTAGCGTATCAGCTGATCGAGATAGACCGAGTCGGCCTGCGAAATCACCATATCCATGAGCCGGCGGCGCTCCTCGCCGGTGCCGGTGATAAGGTCGGAGTCGGCAGGCGAGGCCATCACCAGAGGGAAAGCGCCGATATGGGTCGACAGGCGGTCATACTCCTTGCCTCCGCGCCGGAAACTCTTGCGGCGGCCAACCTGAATGCCGGCCGACAGCTCCTCGTCGACACCCCGGCGTGTGTAGTTGCCGCGCAGGGTCAGAAACCCCTCGCCGCGACGGATCAGCTGTGTATCGGACAACCCGGCAAAGCTCTTGCAGAAGCTCAGATAGTGGATGGCATCAAGCAGATTGCTCTTGCCCATGCCGTTGTCGCCCAGAAAACAGTTGATTTTCGGGGAGAACTCCAGCCGGGCGTCGGGGATATTCTTGAAGTTTGTGATTGCCAGATGATTGAGCTGCACTGCGGTGACGGGGGTATAGCTTGTTTAACAGTGAATGTTTACCAGCAGGAATCCAAGGGCAAAGAGCGCCAGGATGATTGCCGTGAAAGAAAGAGCCTTGTTGAGAGCCGCACCTTCATGACTGCGGAGATAGAGCCACAGCCACACGTGGGCCACAAGATAGAGGGCGGGGATTACGAGCGTCCACCACCCGGCTTCGAGCCACAGCGACGCGGTCAGCAGCACGCCCAGGCAGCCATTGACCAGATAGGCCCGGCTCACGGCTTTGCGCCCGAAGACTGTGGCTGTGGTTAGTTTGCCGGCGGCAGCGTCGTCGTCGCAGTCGCGGTAGTTGTTTACTATCAGTATGTTTGCGATCATCAGGCCTATGGCCAGACCGCCGAAGAAATCCTTATAAGTGAAATATCCCGCCTGAAGATAGAAGGTGAACGACACAGGTATCAGCCCGAAGAACACCACGACGGCGATTTCACCCATGGCGTTGCGCGACAGCGGGAAGGGGCCGGCGGAATAGCTCAACGCGCCCAACAGAACGAATATACCCACTACCACAAGCCACCAGCCGCCCCATATGATGAGCGAGCAACCCAGCAGTGCGGCGGTGATAAACGCTATGGAGGTGGCGCGGCGCATCGCCTCGGGTTTGATGTCGCCCTCGGCAACACCACGGCGGAAGCCGGCGCGGCCCGGGCGGGCTATGGCCGCCACAAAGTCGTAATATTCGTTTGCAAAATTGCATCCTATCTGAGCTACAGCGGCAAAGAGCAGACACAGCAGTGCCGGGAGCCACCGGAAATGGTCGGCACCCATGGCCAGACCGGTGCCGAAGAGCACGCCGGCGGCCGACGCCGGCAGGGTGTGCAGGCGCATGGCCTCAATCCATGCCCTCAGGGGCGTAGGGTGTGATTTCTGAGGTGTGATATTTTGATTCATAACAGATTATCGTGGCGAGAAGATTAACAGGGCACGGAGCAGTGCCGTGCCGTCGGGGCCGATAAGTTCGGCCCGGGTGGCGCTGCGCGAGGGATCGTCGGCCAACGGCGACGAGAGCAGCCGCAGAGTCACCTCCATGTCGAACCGCGCCTCGTGGATATACGCTATCTCAAAGCGCGTGAGGCGGTTGCGGTCGTGATAGTCGAGGCTCCACTGGTTCACCAGCAGCTCGATATAGCGTGAGGAATTCACATGGCGGTTGAAATCGATGTCGGTGTACTGGAAGCGGTAACGTGCCTCGCGGTAGTCGTCGGAAGGTTCGGCCGGAGGCTCCACGGGGCGCAGACGCGAGGGTTTGGCCACAGGGCACTCCCGGTCGGGAATCAGCTCCGACACCCATTCGATGCGCGAGATGTCGCCTACCTGACGCGTGCGGGTGTCGATCACCGCCCACACCGTGCGGGCATGGCCTATGACATTGCCGTCACCGTCGGAAATCTCGAAATCGCGATCGGAAAAGAGACGCGACACCGAACTGATCCAGGTGGTCACCCGATAGTTCTCGTTGACACCGGGATAGCGCTTCATATCCACCGCAACACGCGAGAGCACCCATGTCTGACTCTCACGCGAAAGAAATGCGTAACCGATGCCGACGACGTTGGCATGGAGCGTGGCCACCTCGATAAGGCGGTTGATCAGCAGGGTCAGGGGCATGCGCTGCTCGGGGTTGCATTCGCCGGGGGTGAGGAAGTAGTCGACAGAGAAAACTTTCTCGATTTCGTCGAACGAGTCGGGACGGTTGGTTATCGGGTCGCGTGTCATATTGGCGTGCTATTCAGATAGGGATAAGTGACATTATAAAGGAAAAGGGGGCCGCCGGGCATTGAGGTGCCGGCGGCACAGCGGTCGCGGCGCGCTATGATGTCGCTGAAACCGTCGACCGACAGTTTGCCGCGCCCCACCTCCACAAGCGTGCCGACCACGGCGCGCACCATATTGCGCAGAAAGCGGTCGGCGGTGATCTCGAAATACCATCTGCCGGTGTCGAAGCCCGGCGGATCGAGCGGCGAAGCTGTCAGCGGGTGCCATGCGGCGTGGGTGACGCGGCAGATGTTGGTGCGGGTGTCGGTGTGCAGTTTGGCGAAAGAGGTGAAATCGTCGGTCGAGAGTAGCTGCCGGGCGGCAAGGTTCATGGCGTCGAAATCGAGCGCCGGGGGCGCCTGCCACGAGTGCTGACCGGCAAAAGGCGTGCGCCCCGTGTGAACGAAATAGCGGTAGGTGCGCCCGGTGGCATCGAAGCGGGCATGCGCCCCCTCGGGCACCTCCACGATGTCGCGGACCACAATGTGGGGCGCCAACAGCGAATTCAGCGACCGCTTCAGCGCCTCGTAGTTCATGCCGCAGGCGGGGAGGTCGACATGCGCCGGCATCAGGGCGGCACTCACCCCGGCATCGGTGCGCCCGGCGCCGGTGACCGCCACCGCAGGCAACCGAAGCACTGTGGCCAGCGCCTCCTCCACGGCCTGCTGCACCGACATGGCGCCCGGCTGCCTCTGCCATCCGTGATAGGAGAGGCCGTCGAAAGCCAGGAGCAAGAAACAACGCCTGGTCCGGGCACCGGATATGTCGTCGACACTCATAGGCCGGTCAATCCTTTTCGAGATAGGTGTATCCGTAGAGACCCGAACGGTAGTTCGACAGGAACTCACGCCCCTCCTCAGGGGTGATTTTGCCCTCTTTCATGGCTTTGGTGACCCATGTCTCCACGTTGCGCACGAGGCGTTTGGCATCGTATTGCACATAGTCGAGCACCTCGGCCACGGTCTCTCCGTCGATCACCTTGTCGATTTCGTAATGGTCTTTATAGCAAGAGATGTGCACGGCGTTAGTGTCGCCGAAAAGGTTGTGCATGTCGCCTAAAATCTCCTGATATGCACCCACAAGGAACACACCTAAATAGTAAGGTTCGCCGGGGCGCAGCGTGTGCACCGGCAGCGAGGCGGTTACACCTTGTGGGGAGATGAAGGTGGTGATCTTGCCGTCGCTGTCGCAGGTCATGTCCTGGATGGTGCAGCGGCGGGTGGGTTTCTCGTCGAGCCGCGATATGGGCACGATGGGAAACACCTGGTCGATTGCCCAGGAATCGGTGAGCGACTGGAAGAGGGAGAAGTTGCAGTAATATTTGTCGGGAAGCATCTTGGCCACCTTGCGAAGCTCCTCGGGCGGATGCTTCATGGTGGAGGTGACGGCGGCCACCTCGCGGGCTATCTCCCAGAACAGTTTTTCGGCCAATGCGCGGTTGCGCAGATCGAGCATGCCCATGGAGAAGAGGTCGAGAGCTTCCTCGCGGCACTGCATGGCGTCGTGCCACGACTCGAACAGGTTCTGCTGATTGATTTTGTCCCAGATTTCATACAGCTCCTTGACCAGCTCATGCTCGTCGCCGTTGAGCTCGTCGTTGTCGCGCCAGCGCGGGAGCGAAGTGGCTTCCAGCACCTCTATGATCAGCACCGAATGGTGGGCGGCCAGCGAACGGCCCGACTCGGTGATGATGTTGGGCTGCGGCAGATCGTTTTTCTCGCACGCGTCGACAATGGAGTAGATGGCGTCGTTGGCATACTCCTGGAGGGAATAGTTCATCGAACTTTCCGAGGCCGACGAGCGGGTGCCGTCGTAGTCCACGCCAAGGCCACCGCCGATGTCGACATATTCCACCGCGAATCCCAGATGCGCCAGCTGCACGTAGAACTGCATGGCTTCGCGCAGGGCTGTCTTTATGCGGCGTATTTTGGTAATCTGGCTGCCGATGTGGAAGTGGATGAGCTTGAGCCAGTCCATTATTTCATTCTTGCGGAAGAACTCTATGGCCTGCAGCAACTCAGAGGAATCGAGTCCGAATTTCGACTGATCGCCACCCGATTCCTCCCACTTGCCCGAACCCGAATTGGCGAGCTTGATGCGGATGCCCACCTTGGGGGTGATTTTCAAGCGGCGAGATATGCTCAGGATGAGTTTAAGTTCGTTGAGCTTTTCCACCACAAGGATGATGCGGCGCCCCATCTTGTGGGCAAGCAGAGCAAGCTCAATATAATCCTCGTCCTTGTATCCGTTGCAGATAATCAGGGCATTTTCATCTATGTTAGTGGCCAGCACGGCGTGAAGCTCAGGTTTGGAACCGGCCTCGAGGCCGATGTTGAACTTTTTGCCGTGGCTGACGATTTCCTCCACCACGGGTCGCATCTGGTTCACCTTGATAGGATACACCACATAGTTCTGGCCCTTGTAGTCATAGTCGGTGGCTGCTTTGGCGAAGCAGTTGGAGATCTTCTCCACTCGGTTGTCGAGGATGTCGGGGAAACGCAGCAGCACCGGTGCCGTAATATCCTTGAGCTGCAGCTCGTCGAGCACCTCGCGGATGTCGACGGGCGCCACACCCGGTTTGGGGCACACGATCATGTTGCCCTTGTCGTTGACGGAAAAATATTGCCGGCCCCAGCCGCCGATGTTGTAAAGCTCGGCGCTGTCTTCAACTCGCCATTTTCTCATGTGTCAGTAGAGTAGTGAACTTAATAAGTTAACGCATGTGCAGCCGGTTTTGCCGGCAACAGCATGCAAAGTTACACAAAAAATATGAGGAAGCGTGAATTTAACGCAGCGGTTTTTGTGTAATTAGTGAGAAATGTGTACTTTTGCAAAAATTTAAACGCACGCGTGCATTACGTGCCTGTCTTGTTTACGCTCTCCAATCAAATTTATCATACTATGCCTACCCGCAAAACGGTTATTTCAGCAATCATTGTGGCTGCGATAGCGGTGACCTCGCTCTCTTCATGCCGCACACCAAAAAACATCACCTATTTCCAGGACATGCATGAAGGCACCCAGGTGAGCACCACCCAACCCGTCGACGTGGTGGCGCGCCCAGGCGACCGCATCTCCATCGTGGTTCACTCCAAAGACCCCCAGCTGGCGGCCCTGTTCAACCTCCCCATCGTCTCCAACCGCGTCGGCACTGTAGGATCATCAGCCTCAAACAGCAGCGGTTCGGGCCAGACATCCTCCTACATGGTCGACCCCTACGGCGACATCGACTTCCCCGTGCTCGGCACCCTTAACGTCAACGGCATGAAGCGCACCGAGATCTCCGATTTCATCAAGAAAGAACTCATCCAGCGCAACCTCGTGAAGGACCCCACAGTTATTGTCGACTTCCTCAACCACTCCGTGACCGTGCTCGGCGAAGTGCGTTCCCCCGGCAAAGTCAGCTTCGACCGCGACCGCTATACCATCATCGACGCAATCGCCGGTGCCGGCGACCTCTCAATCCAGGGATGCCGCGAGAATGTGATTGTGCTTCGTCAGGAGGATGGCAAGCAGGTGGCACACACCGTCGACCTTACCGACGCCAAGTCGCTTGTGAACTCACCCGTATATTATCTGCGTCAGGACGATATTATTTATGTGGAGCCTACCGATGTGCAGAAGCGCTCCACCACCGCCAACGGCAACTCAATATTCACCCCCTCGTTCTGGATTGCAATCGCATCGTTCGCCACTTCGGTGCTTCTGCTCATAAAGAACTGGTAATCCCCGTATTACAGCATAATTTTTCGTCTTTATCAATATTTCCAAAATCGTGCAAGATAACGAAAACAAACCAGCGCAGGCCGAAACCGGCATGACGATGAAAGACCTGCTGTGGATATGTCTCTCCCGATGGTACTGGTATGTGCTCTCTCTGGCAATCTGCTGCTCGATAGGCATTTATCAGATAATGAAGACCCCGAAGGTTTATCAGCGCACAGCTCTCCTCCTTGTCAAGGACGATAACCTTGGCGGCACAAAGGGTGGCGACGTAGGCGCCAACTTCGCCAGCATGAGCTTCCTTCAGGCCAACACCAATGTTAAAAACGAAATCATCTCCATGTCATCGCCCACGGTGATGTATGAGGTGGTGAAACGTCTCGGCCTGAACGTTAGCTATTCACAGCCCGGGGTATTCTATCCCAAACTCATCTACGGCTCCAACCAGCCCATCACCATCAGTTTCCCCGACGCCGAAGAATCGGCCTCGGCATCGTTGAAAGCCACCGTATATAAAAACGGCAAGCTGGTGCTCTCAGACTTCTTCAACGGCACAGTCGACAGCAACGGCAATCCCCCGGCCACAAAACCTGTCACCATAGCCAACTATAATAAAATCGACACCATCGACACCCCTGTCGGTCGCATAACCGTGGCTCCTAACCCTTCGTTCAAGGGAAAAATCACCGAACCTGAGATCATCGACGTGAATCTCCGTCCCATCAATTCGGTGGCACGCGGCTATCTGGGTGGATTCAACGCCAGCCTCCAGGAGGAGCAGGGCTCGGTGATCACCCTGTCGTACAACGACCTCTCCACCGAACGCGCCGAGGATGTGCTCAATACCCTCATCGAGGTATATAACGACAACTGGATCCGCGACAAGAACCGCATTTCGGTCTCGACATCCGAATTCATCAAGGAGCGTCTGGCAGTCATCGAGCAGGAACTCGGCGGCGTCGACAACGAAATTTCGTCGTTCAAGTCGGCCCATATGGTGCCCGACGTAGACCAGGCTGCAAGCGCCTACTTCACACGGTCGTCGGCAGCCGCCGACGAGGTGCTCCACCTCAACAACCGTCTGAGTATGGCCCGCTATATCCGCAACTATCTGGCCAACTCGGCAAACTCATTCAACGTGCTCCCCGCCAACGCCGGCCTGGAGAACCTCAACATCGAGGCTCAGATCGGCGAATACAACCGTCAGTTGCTCGAACGCAACAATCTGGTGGCCAACTCATCCACTTCCAATCCTCTGGTAGTGAACATGGACAACCAGCTCGACGGCATCCGCCAGGCTATCCTCCAGTCAATCGACAACTACATCGTCACCCTCACATCCAGCATACGCGCTTCGCAGAATGCTCAGGCCATGGCATCGTCGCGTCTGCAGGCCAACCCCTCGCAGGCACGCTATCTGCTCAGCGTCGAGCGCCAGCAGAAAGTGAAAGAGAGCCTTTACCTCTATCTGCTGCAGAAACGTGAGGAAAATGAACTTTCGCAGGCATTCATCGCCTACAACACCCGCGTGATCACCCCTCCCTCGGGCAGCGACGCGCCTGTGCAGCCCCAGCCTCGCACCATCATGATGATTGCAGTGCTCATCGGCATGCTGATTCCCACCGCCATCATCTACATTCTGGAGTCGTTCAACACCAAAGTGCGCGGTCGCCGCGACATAGAGTCGCTGTCGGTGCCCTTCATCGGGGAGATTCCTTTGGGCTACACTCCTCGAAAAGGTTTCGCATTGCTGCGCAAGGCCCGCGAGGAGGAGAAAGAGCGCCGTTTCGTGGCCGTGCGAAAAGGATCGGGCAACGCCATCAACGAGGCATTCCGCATGGTCCGCACTAATCTCGAGCTGATGTCCGATGCAGAGAAAGCGGGTGCCCACACCATTATGGTCACCTCTGCCAACCCCGGTTCGGGCAAGACTTTCGTCACCATGAACCTCGCCACCGTGCTTGCCATTAAGGACAAAAAGGTGTGCGTCATTGACCTCGACCTCCGCAAGGCCTCGCTGTCGTCGTTTGTCAAGAATCCCGCCGTAGGCGTTTCAGCCTACCTTTCGGGCCATGCCACTCTCGATCAGATTATGGTGCACCGACCTGTGGAACCGCCAAAACGCATCGACCCCAAGAACCCTCCTGTCGATCATTTCATCGACATTATCCCCGTGGGCGCCATTCCCCCCAACCCGGCGGAACTTCTCTATTCTCCCCGTCTGAAAGCGCTGCTCGACAAACTCCGCGCCGAGTATGACTACGTGCTGCTCGACTGCCCGCCCATCGAGATTGTGGCAGACTCGAAGATTATCAACCGCCATGTCGACATGACAATCTTCATCATCCGCGCCGGTCTGCTCGAACGCGATATGCTCCCGCGCATTCAGGAACTCTACGACAACCAGCGCTACCACAACATCGCCATCATCCTCAACGGCACCGAGCTGCAGAAATCGGCACTCTCCGGTTCGCGCTACGGCTACGGATATGGCTACGGATATGGCTACGGCTACAGCTATTTAAAGGACAAAAAAGATTAACCCCAATCATATTTATAACAAAGGCTCCCGCCACCGGTCAGCACCGGAAGCGGGAGCCTTTGTTTTGCCCCACAACTAAGAGCTTTATTTATGGCTTTGGGGAATGATTGGCCGAGAGGGAGGGAGGGAGGGAAGTCTCACGGGAGGTGGAAGTGCGCCTCAGTGCGCTGACGCCTTGAGCTGCAGCCCGGTGCGTTCCGACAGACCGAACAGCAGATTCATGCAGTGGACGGCGTTGCCGGCAGAACCTTTGAGCAGGTTGTCGATGGCCACAGTGACGGTGAGACCCGAATGCGGGTCGAGTGGGTTACCGAATTTATTGGCGGGAGCAATAGCCTCGGCAATATGAATGAGGCATTTGTTGGTGTTGCTCACATCGGCTATTTCGGGTTCGCGGTCGATGACAAAGGAGAATGAATGGTCGGAGTAGGCTTCCTCATAGAGTTTGCGCACCTCGTCGACATTCAGTCCGGCGGGGAGGCCGATACGGGCGATCAGCCCGCGACTGTGGCGGGGATTACTCGACAGACGCACCTGCAACGATCCGCCGAACGACGCGTCGATATGTCGCAGTTCGCGGGCAACCTCGCCTGCCACACTTTCGGCATCGGGACGCTTCTCGCACGGCGCCACAGGGTCGCGACGCACCGACACTTCGCAATCCTCATCGTCGCGGCGGAAAAGCTCCGCGTCGGCTTCGATACGACCATTGAGCATGTGGTTTTTGGCAAGTGGGAAAAGCCCCGCTTCGAGCGCTATGGCTATCGGCGACGGCAATGACGCACGCAGCGCACCCCTCACAAGCGCCTTGCGGCGATATTCGGGAAATCCGTAGACCATCCCGCACGAACCGTCGCGATAACTGCCTGTGAGGTCGATGATATGCAGCAGCTCCTCAGGTTCGCTCTCCTCATCCTGACTGGTGTGGCTGACAGCGTCGACACCGCGCATATATTCCTGAGCCTGCCACGGCTCGCCCAACAGAAACACACAGTTGAGTTTCACGCCGTCGAGCTCCTTGGTGAAACAGAGGTCGGTGTCGCCGATCAGGCCCCGGTGGTAGCGGTCGAGTCGCATTCCTGCCAGAGCCGGAGCGCTCACAGCCTGCAGTATCACATCGGGATGATTGAGTAGAATTCTGATTAGTTCGCCGGCGGCTTCGGTGTCACCGCCAATGATGCCTACGTTTATCACAGTTTGCGGGAGGTTTTGGTGTATGGAGACAAATGTAGTGATTTTTTCGTAATAATCAGTAATTATTGAGTAATTTTGTGGTCACAATCAACCCACTGCATGAAATCCACCACCGCCGATATAAAAATAGAGGAATTCGATTATCCTCTGCCCGACGGGCGCATAGCCCGCCACCCCATGGAAGTACGCGATGCCTGCAAACTGCTGGTCCGCACCGCCGACGGTTCCCTGTCGGAACATGTATTCTCGGAGCTGCCTGAGCTGCTGCCTGCCGATGCCATGCTCGTTTACAACAACACGCGGGTGATCAACGCGCGCCTCAGATTCCGCAAAGACGCTCCGCAGCTCCCCGGTCAGCAAGGGGCACTGATTGAAATTTTCTGTCTCGAACCGGTGTCGCCTGCCGACTATGCACAGAATTTCGCATCCTCCGCGGGATGCTCCTGGAGCTGTTTCGTGGGTAATTCAAAGAAATGGAAAGAGGGGGCGCTACACATGCCGGTGACTGTCGCGACTGCCGAGGGAGACAACGTGACGCTCATGCTCAGCGCCACCCGCGAAACCCGTCAGGGCAATTCGTCGGTTGTGCGGTTCGACTGGGACAATCCTGCGGTGACATTCTCGCAGATCATCTCTGCCGTCGGCGAGATACCCATCCCCCCCTATCTCAACCGCAGCACTGAGGAAGCCGACTCCACCGATTATCAGACGGTATATTCACGCATCGAAGGCTCTGTGGCCGCTCCGACCGCCGGTTTGCATTTCACCGACGAGGTTTTCGCCGGAATCGACCGCCGCGGCATTCCCCGCCGCGAACTGACCCTGCATGTGGGAGCCGGTACATTCCAGCCGGTGAAATCGGAGAGCATCGGCGACCATGCCATGCACGCCGAGTTTATCGCTGTTCCCCTTAAACTGCTGCGGGAATTGCGCGACACCACACGTCGGATCATCGCTGTAGGAACCACATCGGTGCGCACACTCGAGTCGGTCTATCATGCCGGCCGGCTCATGCTGTCGGGTAGTTTTCATGACGAGGTGCCGCAATGGTGCCCCTACGACGGCAATCCGTTTCCCCCGGCGGCAGAGGCTATCGACGCCGTGATCCGTCACCTTGAGGCCACAGGCCGCGACACATTCATCACCTCTACGCGAATAATCATTGCCCCGGGATACACCTATCGGCTTGTATCAGGTATGATCACAAACTTCCACCAGCCTAAATCAACGCTTCTGCTGTTGGTGTCGGCTTTCACCGGTGGCGACTGGCGCCCGATGTATGACTACGCCCTCGCTCACGGTTTCCGTTTCCTGAGCTACGGCGACGCCACCCTGCTGCTCTAAGAAAGTGTTTATCGGGCTGCCGGGATCAGCTCTCCGACAGGGATGCCGGGATGAAGCTGCGCCACAGGCCCGGTGACAAACCCGCGGTCAATGGCGCGGGGATGAGGCAGTGTGAGCCGCGAATCGGACATGCACACGGGATCGCCGTTTTCAAGAGCGAAAATCATGTCGATGTCTATTTCCCGATCGCGATAAGTGCCGTCGGGATTGCGGTGGGAATGCGGAGAGATAGCCTTTTCGATCTGCTGTAGCCGCACGAGAAGTTCGAGCGGCGACATTTCTGTGGTTATTTCCACCCCTACATTCAGAAATCTGTGAGCCGAGGCAAAGCCCCACGGCTCCGACTCGACCGTGGCCGACCGGCGTCGCGGTCCCTGCGACAAAGAAAAAATCCCGGCGACAGCCCGCTCGATTGCCGAGCGGCTGTCGCCGAGATTGGATCCTATGTTAATATGATATAGAAACATGGGGCAACTACGGTCTTACCGACCGGCGGAGAATCAGAGATTGCGGGCAACTTCCACTTCTTCGAAGCCTTCGATGATGTCGCCGGCCATGATGTCGTTATAGCCCGAGATGGAGAGACCGCACTCGAGTCCGGCCACAACCTCCTTGGCATCATCCTTGTAACGCTTGAGCGAACCGAGAGCGCCGGTGTAGCGCACGATGCCGTCGCGGATCACGCGCACTTTGTTGGTGCGCTTGATTTTGCCTTCGCGGACAATGGCGCCGGCGATGGTGCCCACCTTGGAGATTTTGTAGGTTTCGAGCACCTCGGCGGTGCCGGTGACCTCCTCTTTAAGCTCGGGAGCAAGCATGCCTTCCATGGCATCCTTTACCTCCTCGATGGCCTGATAGATAACCGAATAGAGGCGTATTTCCACACCCTCCTGCTCGGCCTGACGGCGGGCGGCCTGCGAGGGACGCACCTGGAAGCCGATGATGATGGCGTCGGATGCGGCTGCCAGCGAGACATCGCTTTCGGAGATGGCACCCACAGCCTTGTGGATGACGTTGACCTGAATCTCGGGAGTCGACAGCTTGATAAGCGAATCGGAAAGAGCCTCGATTGAACCGTCGACGTCGCCCTTGACTATGATATTGAGCTCCTGGAATGAGCCGAGTGCCTGGCGGCGGGCCACTTCGTCGAGGGTCAGACGCTTGGATGTGCGGGTCGAGAACTCGCGCTGGAGCTGCTGACGCTTGGTGGCGATTTCGCGGGCCTCCTGCTCGGAGTCCATCACGGTGAATGTGTCGCCGGCCGTGGGGGCGCCGTTAAGACCGAGAATCAGCGCGGGCTCGGCGGGACCGACCTCGTTGATGCGCTGGTTACGCTCGTTGAACATTGCTTTTACGCGTCCGAAATGTGTGCCGGCGAGCACTATGTCGCCCTGACGCAGGGTGCCGTTCTGCACCAGCACGGTAGCCACGTAGCCGCGGCCTTTGTCGAGCGACGACTCGATGATCGAGCCGGTGGCGTTGCGTCGGGGATTTGCCTTGAGGTCGAGCATTTCGGCTTCGAGGAGCACCTTTTCGAGAAGTTCCTCCACGCCGATACCCTTCTTGGCGGAGATGTCCTGCGACTGATATTTGCCGCCCCACTCCTCCACGAGGTAGTTCATGCCGGCCAGTTCCTCCTTGATTTTGTCGGGATTGGCGGCGGGTTTGTCTATCTTGTTGATGGCGAACACCATGGGCACACCTGCGGCCGATGCGTGATTGATTGCCTCGATGGTCTGGGGCATCACGTCGTCGTCGGCGGCCACGATGATGATGGCCAGGTCGGTCACCTTGGCACCGCGGGCACGCATGGCCGTGAACGCCTCGTGACCGGGAGTATCCAGGAACGTGATGTGGCGTCCGTCGTTCAGCTTCACGTTGTATGCACCGATGTGCTGCGTGATGCCTCCGGCCTCGCCGGCTATCACGTTGGCCTTACGGATATAGTCCAGCAGCGACGTCTTACCGTGGTCCACATGACCCATGACCGTGACGATAGGCGGACGGCTCTGCAGTTCCTCCTCCTTGTCCTCAACATGCTCTATGGCCTCGGTCACGTCTGCGGATACGAATTCGGTCTCGAATCCGAACTCCTCGGCCACGATGTTGATGGTCTCGGCATCCAGGCGCTGGTTAATCGACACCATCACACCGAGGTTCATACATGTGGCTATGACCTTGTTCACGGGGATGTCCATCAGGCTGGCCAGGTCGTTGGCGGTGACGAACTCCGTAATCTTAAGCACCTTGCTTTCAGCTGCCTCTCGCTCGGCGTTGGCCAGCTCTCGGTTGTGCATCTCCTCGCGGCGTTCCTTGCGGAACTTCACGCTCTTGTTTGTCTTCTTGGTGGTGAGGCGCGCCAGAGTCTCCTTTACCTGCTTCTGAACGTCCTCGTTGCTGACCTCTTGCTTGGGGGCTGCGTAGGGATTGCCGCCTCCGTTACCGCCGCGACGTCTGCGACCGCCACGCTCCTGACCGGCCACACGCGGCTGGTCGCCGCGACCCTGGCCCTGGTCCTTGCGCTTGTCGGAGCCGAATCCCGGCTGCGACGCGGCCTTCTCCACATTGACCTTCTCCTGGCCGATGCGCTTGCGCTTACGCTCGGCGCGGCTCTTTTTCTTGGGACGTGTGGCCGAGTTGATGGCCGACAGGTCTATCTTGCCCACTACCTTCAGGCCGGGTGCCGCAGGCGTGGAACCGGGTGCTCGGAAAGGCTCGGTGCTCTCCGGAGCCTTGGCTTGGGGAGCTGCGGCTTCTTTGGCAGGAGCCTCGGCGGGTGCCGGCTTGGGAGCGGGAGCTTCCTCTTTCCTGACGGGAGCGGGCTGCGGAGCCGGCTTGGGAGCTTCGGGTTTCTTTTCTTCTTTCTTCACTTCGGGCTTGGGCTCGGCTACAGGCTTGGCCTGCTCTGCCGGACGCTCCGGCTCATCCTTGGGCTGAGGCTTCGGTGCTTCCTGCGCCTCAGGCTTAGGTGCTGCGGCGGCCTCCGCAGGCTTTGGGGTCTGCGGGGCGGGCGCCTCGGGAGCCTTAGGCGTCTCTACGGGCTTCTCCTCGGCCTTGGCTTCGGGTTTCGGCTCGGGCTTGCCAGCTGACACAGCAGCACGCGGTGACCCGAGGTTGTCAAGGTCGATCTTTCTTTTTATCTTCAATCCGGCATGAGGCTCGCCCGCAGGCGTCTCGACGCGCTGATTGCGCTTTTCCTCGCGCTTCTCCTCGCGGTCCTTCTTCTCCTCACGACGGGTGGTAAGGTATTGCTCGGCCTCGGCCTTCGCATCCTTGTCTTTGCTGAACTCCTTGTACAGCAAGTTCACGGCATCGTCGTCGATGCGGGCGTTCAGGCCGCCCTCGACTTCGATGTTGTGCTTCTTGAGGAAATCAAGAGCCGTGCTTACCGCTACGTTCAGGTCTTTTGCTACTTTACTTATTTTCGTGCGCATTCTGCTGTGTTTGATTCTACTTAAAGAAGCTGTTAAACAACTTCACCTGCGGCTGTCGGGCCGCGATGCTCTCATGTCCGTCGTTCACGGCCGGGGCCGCGCCCCGATCAGTCCTCGAATTCGGCGCGGAGCACGTTCATGACATGCTCCAGTGTGCTGTCCTCCAGATCGGCGCGGTCCAGTTGCTCGCGCGGGGCGTTCAGCACGGCCTTGGCGGTGCCGAGACCTAAGTTCTTCAGCGCCTCGATCACCCAGTCGTCGATCTCGTCGCGGAATTCGTCCAGATAGATATCCTCCTCGCCGTCCTCGATGTCGCGGTACACGTCGATGGCGTAACCCGTCAGCATCGTGGCCAGACGGATGTTGAGGCCTCCCTTGCCGATGGCCAGGCTCACCTCCTCAGGACGCAGGAACACCTCGGCCTTCTTCTCCTCCTCGTCCAGACGGATGCTGGAAATCTTGGCGGGGCTGAGGGCGCGCTGTATGTACAGCTGCGGATTGGCCGTATAGCTGATCACGTCGATGTTCTCGTTGCGCAACTCGCGCACGATGCCGTGGATGCGGCTTCCCTTGATGCCCACGCAGGCGCCTACGGGGTCGATGCGGTCGTCATAGCTCTCCACGGCTATCTTGGCGCGTTCGCCCGGCTTGCGGGCCACGCCCTTGATGGTGATCAGGCCGTCGTGCACCTCAGGCACCTCCTGTTCGAACAGACGGCGCAGGAAACGCTCGTCGGTGCGGCTCACTATCACCTTGGGGTTGTTGTTGGCGTTGTCCACACGCTTCACCACCGAGCGCACCATGTCGCCCTTGTGGAAGAAGTCGCCGGGAATCTGCTCCTCCTTGGGCATGATCAGCTCGTTGTTCTCCTCGTCCAGCAGCAGCATCTCGCGCTTCCAGATCTGGTGAACCTCGCCGGTGATCAGCTCGCCTTCCAGGTCCTTGAATTTGTTGTAGATGGCCTCTTTCTGAAGGTCAAGTATCTTGGACTGAAGCGTCTGTCGCAGATTCAGGATGGCGCGGCGGCCGAATTTCTCGAAGAATATCTGCTTGGTGACCTCCTCGCCCAGCTCGGCCTCGGGGTCGATCTCGCGCGCCTCGGTCAGTCCGATCTGCATGTCCTTGTTCTCCACTGCGTCGTCGGCCACCACCTCGAGATTCTGATAGATCTCGCAGTCGCCTTTATCAGGGTTCATGATCACGTCGAAGTTCTCGTCCGAGCCGAACATCTTGGCCAGCACGTTGCGGAACGATTCCTCCAATACCGATATCATAGTGGTTTTGTCGATGTTCTTGAGCTCCTTGAACTCCGCGAACCGGTCGACCATGTTCACTGTCTCTGCTTTCTTTGCCATAAGGCCTGGTTATATTTTGTTTGCGGTGCCGTCCGGGCCGTCTGTCGCCGGTCTGCCGTCACCAATGGGTTTAAAATTTCAAATCTACTCTTACCATCTTCACGTCTCCATACGCGAAGCGCTCCTTACGTGCCACAAGCACCGCGCGCTTGGCGCCCTCGGGCTTCTCCTTGACGCTGTATTCCACAGTGAATCCGGCGTCGTCGGCCTCGCGGAGCACGCCGTGCAGTTTGCGCCCGTCCTGCGTCAGGACCTCCACGTCCTGACCTAAGTTCTTCAGATACTGGCGCTGAACCTTGAACGGGCTCGTCAACCCGGCCGAGCCTACTTCCAGCTCGTAGTCCTCGCCGCCTTCCTCGCGCGGAAACTCGGTGTCCACGCCCTGGGCCAGCTCGGTGCAGAAGTCTATGTCAACTCCCTGGTCCGAGTCTATCTCCACCACAAATCTGTCACCCGGCTCCTCGCGCACGTCTATCAGGTAATAGTCCGTATCCGCAAGCCGTCCGGTTATATAGCGCGTCAGTTCTTCTATCTTCATATCGAAGTCGTTTATACTAATTTACGTAACAGGAATAAACTTCGAAATCATCAATTTTAATCCGATTGTCACATAAAAAACGAAGGAGACTGACGTCCCCTCCGGAATTCTTTTGCAAAGATAATACATTTCCCACCAAAATCACCCACTTACGGGCCTCTCAGGGCATGATTCAGGGATTTTTGATGCAGTTTTAACTATATTTAACTTATTTTATAAATTATTAGCTGCACATACCAGCCTATTGCCGGTTTTCTCCTTCCGCAATCCAGGCGTCGATAATGGCACGAGACAACGAGCCGGGCAGCGGCAGTTCGGGCAGTGAATCGCGCCTATACCATCCGCCTGAGGTAAGCTCGCCGTCGGCAAACCGCACCTCCCCGCCGGCATACCGGGCGCGGAAGCCTGTCATCAGCTGCGACGGAAACGGCCATGACTGCGAACCCATATATTGGATGTCGCTGACTTCCAGCGTCGTTTCCTCCTGAACCTCGCGCTCCACGCATTGCTCCAAGGTTTCGCCCGGTTCCACAAACCCGGCCACCAAGGCATACATGGGCCGTTTGAAGTTGGCCGCATGGACCAGAAGCGCCTCCTCGTCCGGACCCTCTCCGCGCGTCACCAACACCACGATGGCCGGCGACAAACCGGGAAATATCTCCTGCCCGCACCCCTGACAACGCACACCGATGCGTTGGAACCGCTCGGTCGGCGCGCCGCAGAATCCGCAGTAACGGTTGCGCTTCAGGAAGTATTCCCGCTCCTGTTCGCCGCTTGCCTCGCGCCATGTCTCGGCGTCATACGTTCCGACTTCCTCTCTCCTTACCATCCTTGCACCTAATCACTTATCACTCGTCACTAAACAAGTTCTCCGTCCAGGTCCTTGATGAATCCCTGCATGGCGGGATTCTCCTCCATTACTTTCTTCAGGAACTCGGTGGGCCGCAGGAATTCAGGACCGCTGTTCGAGGTGTCGATCTCGGCGTGTATGGCCAGAAAATCGTTATGCAGTTCATCCCTGAGGAACTCCGTGAGGCGTCCCATGCCCGATTCAAACGACTGCAGCTGTGCTGGATGCTGCACCAGCACGCGGTACATCAGCGACTCCTTCTCGTCGGGAGCCGGCCTGGCGCTGCGCATGGCCTCGCACAGCATGAACTGGTCGGGGTGTTGCGCGATATACTTGTTCCACGCCGCCATGAACCCTTCGGGGGTCACAAGCTCATGCCTGCGTTCCTTTTTATACTCGGTCTGCGGCATGGCGTTGAGCGAGATTGTGCCGCGCGCCGCGCGCTTCGCGCCCGCTCCGGGGGTTGCCATCGCGCCATACGGTTGCTGAGGCTGGGGACGGTATTGTTGCGCAGTCGGCTGTTGAGGCTGCTGTGCGGCAGGCTGTTGCACAGCCGGTTGCTGCGGAGCGGCCTGGGGCTGTTCCGGTTTATGTTCGGGGGCTACTGCACGGGCCTGTTGCGCCACCGGATCGCGCAAAGGCTGCTTCCGTGCAGGTCGGTCAAAAGGGGCCGGCGCGGGATTAAGAAGCTGACACAGACGTATCAGCGTCAGTTCGATCAGGAACTGCTTGTTGGATGCGGTGCGGTACTGCATGTCGCACTCGTTCAGAAGTTCCATGGCCGAGTAATACCACGGCAACGGCAGCTGCGAAGCCTGTTCCGACATACGCGCCGAGATGTCGTCGGGCGTCTCCAGCAGCTCCTTGGTGCGCGGATCGGCCGCCACCATCAGGTCGCGCACGTGCTGCGCCACGCTGTTGATGAAGAACAGCGAGTCGAAGCCCCGGTCACGCACCTCGCCGTACAGCAGCAACGCGCCGGCCACGTCGCCGCGACGGAAGTCGTCTACCAGCTTGAAGAAGTAGTCGTAATCCAGCACGTTCAGGTTCTCCAGCACCGATTCGTATGTGATGTTGCCTCCCGAACTGGAGGCTATCTGGTCGAAGATCGAGAGTGCGTCACGCATGGCGCCGTCGGCCTTGCGCGCTATCACGCCCAACGCCCGAGGATCGGCGGTGATGCCCTCCTGTTCGGCCACATACTTCAGATGGTCGGCGATGTCGTTGACCGTAATTCGCTTGAAATCATATATCTGGCAACGGCTCAGGATGGTGGGTATAACCTTGTGCTTCTCGGTCGTGGCCAGGATGAACACGGCATACGACGGCGGCTCCTCCAGCGTCTTAAGGAAGGCGTTGAACGCCTGCGACGACAGCATGTGCACCTCGTCGATGATGAATATGCGGTACTTGCCAATCTGAGGCGGTATGGCCACCTGCTCGGAAATCTCGCGGATATTGTCAACGCTGTTGTTGGACGCCGCGTCAAGCTCCATCAGATTGTAGGAGTTGCCGCGTTCTATGGCCTTACACGACTCGCATTCGCCACACGCCTCGCCCTCGGGCGTGGGGTTCATGCAGTTCACCGTACGCGCGAAGATGCGCGCACAGCTGGTCTTGCCCACGCCGCGCGGCCCGCAGAACAGGTATGCCTGCGCCAGCCGGCCCGTCTTTATGGAATTGCGCAACGTATCCGTCAGTTCCTTCTGTCCCACTACGCTGCGGAACGTGGCCGGACGGTACTTACGCGCGCTTACTATATATTTGTCACTCATAATTGTCTGCAAAATCGTCTGCAAATATATAAAAATTCCCTTTCTGAAACAATATTAAAAATACTGCGTTATGCAATTGAGGGTATCACCTGTTAATATTCATGCACATGAAAAGTATGTTATACACCCGCACCGGCGACACCGGCGAGACATCGCTGGTGGGAGGAGAACGCGTAGCCAAGGATTCGCTGCGGCTGGAATCGTACGGCACCGTCGACGAACTGTCGTCGCAGTTAGGCGTCGTCGCGGCCGCACAAGGCGTAAGCGACGAGGTGAAAGGCCAGCTGCAGCAGATACAGAACGAACTGTTCAACATAGGCGGCTATCTTGCCTCGGCACCCGGCGACGCGGAACCGGCGTGCCCGAGTCTGGAAGACGGCGCAATGATTCAGGACCTGGAGGGATGGATCGACGCTCTGGACGAACAGACACCCAAGATCCGCGCATTCGTCCTTCCCGGCGGCCACCCCGCCGCAGCGCTGGCCCATGTGGCGCGCACCGTATGCCGCCGCGCCGAAAGAAACATCCTGGCGCTCAGCCGCAAGGAATATGTCGACCCCACCGTGATACGATTCGTGAACCGGCTTTCAGACTATCTGTTCGCCGCCGCCCGCTACATAAACTTCACCAACGGCGTGGCCGAAATCGTCTGGCAACAGAAACCGAAACAATAAATTACCATTCCGTTTCGTTGACGGAAAAAAGATAAATACTAATACGCAAGCCAGGGTCTTAAGCGCTCCTTATGGTTTTACGGGATTAGGGTTAGAATTGAAACTTTTAAAAACTTATAGATATGTACTGGACACTTGAACTGGCGTCGAAGCTTGAGGATGCACCCTGGCCCGCGACGAAAGAAGAACTGATAGACTATGCACTGCGCAGCGGCGCCCCGATGGAGGTGATCGAGAACCTGCAGGAGATCGAGGACGAAGGCGAGACCTACGAATCCATCGAAGAAATCTGGCCCGACTACCCCAGCAAAGACGACTTCTTCTTCAACGAAGAAGAATACTAAGTCTCGGTGCGGTTATAATTAAGGTTGAACCAATACAGTTCGCAACTAAGGCATCGTCCTTAATAAAAGGATAATGCCTAAATCTTCGAGATATGACACAGCTCACTATTAACGCTGAAGACAAATCCATTCTTCCGCACCTGAAAAAGATTCTTAATGCGATTGAAGGCGTGAGCATTGCCAAACCTTCAAGAAAAAAGAAGTGCGGACTGGACGAGGCTCTTGACGACGTAAAAGCCGGACGGGTACACCGTTATGACAGCGTTGATGATATGTTTAAAAGCTTAGGGATTGATGTATGAAGTTATCACTACCAATAAATTTGAGTAATCTCTTAAGAAGTGTATCAAGAGAGGTCTGAGTATTGGAAAGTTGAACAAAGTACTTAAGGAATTGTCCGACAACGGGACACTTCCTCCCGAATATCGACCTCATAAACTCACCGGCAAGTACCAGGGTAACTGGGAATGTCACATTCAGCCCGATTGGCTTTTAGTCTGGGAACAACGCGACTCGGAACTGATTCTTATCCTGATTGAAACCGGCTCCCACTCCGACATCTTCGGTTAAGACATTATTTTTGAATCAAATCACAATCCACCTTAAATCGGGTGGATTGTTTTATTCTACGGACTCGTAGAATCAATCAGCCATGAAGAAATTTTACAATAAATAAATTTGATTATTCACTTTATTAATAAAATTTTATTAACTTTGCAGCGCAGCCGTTTTGCAAGATAATATATTTTCCATGAACGCGAAACCTGAACCATACGTGTTTAATTAAAATTTCAGTTTATGATCAAACCTTTACTACGCAGCATTTCAGTAGCTGCTTTTGCATTGGTGCTCAGCCCTCTGCATGCCGAAAGCTTTGATGTGGAAGAGAACTTCGACGAACCTACTCATTTCGAAAACGAAGGTGATTATCTTCCTAAAGGCTGGTCTCAGCCTGAGACTGCCAATCGCTGGGACCCTCACTTTTACGTTACCGATGGCTGGGATTTCGGCTACGCGGCCGAATCCGGGTCAAAAATCCTCGGAGGCACTGGTCTCGGCAACGGCGTGACCCACTTATTCACTCCGGCTTTTGAGTGCGGAAAGGGTACGAAGTTCACTATGGAGTTCTCATACATGTACAACTGTTCCGACGCTATCCGCAGAGTAGGATATAAGGTGTATTGCGGCCGGGAGGCAGACATTTCAAAGATGACGCTCGTCGGCACTCAGCCAGCTGAAAACGTTACTGTGTGGTCATCACGCAGCTATTCTTACGACATCCCTGAAGACGGCGAATATTTCTTCGCCATTGAGCTTTTCCGCAATCCGGATATGTCGGGCACATACGGATCGCCGCTTTTCGACACATTCTTTTTCACCGGTGAAACTCCAAAGGTAATCACTCCGTCTGATGTCGTTCCTAATCCCGACAATGCATCGGCATGCGAGGAACTCCCCTGGATTGAGAACTTCTCTGACGCGACGCACTATGACGGCGAGGGCTATCTGCCGAAGGGATGGCTTACCGTAGGAACCTCCATCTGGCGAACCGCCAATATCACCGATATTCCGGCCGTCAGCGGCGAATATTATATGATTTCGCCCGAATCAGATAAAGTCCGCGACGAACGCGCCTACACTCCGTTCTTCAACTTGACGGCCGGAGTCACTTACACCATCTCTTTCCATACCCACTTCGATGGCTATCTGATCGGGGACACTCCGCATACGTGTACACTCAATTTTACTCTCGGCACCGAGCAGGACGCGGATTTTCAGCCTCTTACGCTGCTTAGTTTGAGCCGTACACTCGATACGGATCCGCAATGGGTGAAGGAAGAAATTACATTCACGCCCGTTAACAGCGGCCCTTATTGCTTCGCGTTCCAACTCGCAGGCCCCGAGAAGTCCGGTTTTATTTGCATAGACGATTTCCGCATCACTTCGCCTGTCGACACCCCGCGTCCGCAGCCGAAAGCATCGCCCAAAGGCTTCTTCAACTTTATCGACAGTAACCTCTTTGCTTTCAAAGGCAACGCTGTCCGCATTCTCAACCGAAGCGAGTATGCCGAAACAACATCGTGGGATATTGACGGCGCTGAAGTCACGGTTCTTGAAAACGGCGATGCCGATGTCGTATTCCCTGCTTCAGGAGAATACAGCGTGCGACTCACTGCCACCAACGAGCGCGGCAGCCGCACGTCTAACCTCGCTCTCAATGTCACTCTCCTTGACGAACTGACTGAGAACCTACCTCTGCTGAACTTCAATCCCGGTGAAGTGAAATACTACGACCGGGGTGCAGTGCCCTGCTTCGACACCGATCCCGATGGTCTCGACTTCGTCAGCGGATTCAACCATTACTACCGCCGCTATGCGGAGCGCTACGATCTTCCCTCCGACTGGCATTTCACTCCGCGCGTGCTCTCTCTCTGGATGACGAACTTCCGCCTTCGCCCGGTTGAGGCGATCTCTCCCGTCGACCAGGCATCGGAGCCTTTCTATCTCACCGTATACGGTGCTGACGAAGATGGAAACCTCGACGAAGACAAAGTTATCTACCGTCACGAATCGACCGTTGCAGAATTCTTCGGAACAACCGGCATCGGCGGCATTGCCGGCGAGGGCATCATCCACAAATTCGACAAGACTGTAAGTCTCGATGGTACAGTCTACATCGCATTGGAATTCTCCGATGGCATGATTGTCGACGTCACCGACCCCAACATCGGCCGCTCGTTCTTCAGCTTAGGCATGCTTCGCCACGGCAACGGCGTCCCGACTTTCTACGTCCAGCCATTCGATAAGCCTGAAGAGAGTCCGGTCGCTACCGATGGCTCCTGGTGTTCGATCTATGACTTTGAGCCTAAAGCCGGCGCCCTCGGCCTGAATTGCCAGCTCTGGGTCGACATGGCGCCCGAAACTATCCAGGGCGGTATCGGCTCTGTCGATGACGACAGCATATCACTGAGATATTTCAACAACTCCTTAATCGTATCGGGCGTTACTCCCGGCACCGAAATCCGTGTCTGCGACGCTATGGGCCGTCTGCGCATGCACACCGCAGTCACTTCGGCAAATGCAGTTGTCGACTGTTCGGCACTCGGAAACGGTGTATTCGTGGTCAGCGTCGGTTCGAAATCAGTCAAGTTTGTGAAATAATGACTCTGACACCTATCTATAGAATAATCATGGCGGCAGGCGTTCTCAGCCTGCCGCTGTCGGCTTTTGCCATCCCTGCCGCAGAAGGCCTTGTCAAGTCCGCGCAACCCGACGGCACTCCTGTGGAGATACGACTCCACGGCGACGAACGTTTCAACTGGGCCACGAGTCCGGACGGCTTCACGCTTCTGCGCGATGCCGATGGTTTCTGGACCGTGGCAGAGGCCGACGCCAACGGTGAGGGGCGCCCATCGGCCATCATTTACCACGGTGCAGAGGCCCGCAGCCTGGCACCGCAGACGAAACCCGGCCTTCCTGTCTCCGCTGCTGCGGCAACCATGAGAAAAACAGGCGCCAACAACCTTAACTTTGAAAAGTCGTTCCCCACATCGGGCAAGCGCAACCTGCTGATGATTCTCGTTAACTTCAGCAACACCACGCCTACATTCACTCGCGATGATTTCGACGCAATGATGAACAGCGAGGGATACCTCGGCATAGGTTCGTTCCGTGACTATTATCTGCAGAATTCATATGGCAAGCTCGATGTGGCCACCACCGTCACGCGATGGGTCAATCTCAGCTATGAAAAGAGTCACTATACCATCGACAATGTCGCAGAGATTATCCGCGAGGCGCTCTCCCAGCTCGACAGCGAGCTTGACTTGCGTCAGTTCGACAACGATGGCGATGGCGTTATCGACGGTATCTCCATTATCCATCAGGGTGCCGGCCAGGAGGCAAGCGGCGACAACTCGGATATATGGTCCCATTCTTCATCGGTATCGGGCATCGAATTCGACGGTGTGAAAGTCGACAAATATACCATTGAACCCGAGACGCTCCACTCACGGATGACCACCATCGGCGTTATCTGCCACGAGTTCGGTCACAATCTCGGTGCCCCCGACTTTTACGACACTGACTATTCGGGTTCGGGGGGAGAATTCCCGGGAACAGGCGTGTGGGACCTGATGGGATCAGGCGCCTGGAACGGCACCAACAAGAGCGGCGACCGCCCGGCCTCTGTCAATATGTGGCAGAAAATCCAGTACGGATGGGTAGTGCCGGTACAACTCGCCGACACAACCTCGGTAAAGGATATGGCCGACGCAGCTTTCAATCCGGTGGCTTACCGTTTTGAGGCCGGTGTCCCGGGAGAATACTTCATCCTTGAGAACAGATGTGCCGCAGGCCCCTTCGACAGCGCTCTTCCGTCGGGCGGCCTGCTTGTCTACCACGCCAACGACCCGATGATTCGCGCTCGCCTCTTGACAAATACGCTCAACACATCTTATCCCCAGTCGGTTTACACCGTATGCTCGGGTTCAGGACGTAATCCGAATTCATACCCCTCATCCTATGGCGATCTCTCGGACGCTCCCTTCCCGGGAAGTTCGAACGCTACCACTTTCTGCGACACTTCTTTCCCTTCGACGCTGAGTATCGTCGGCGAACGCTTTGCCTATAAGTCGCTGCGCAACATTGCCGTTGGCTCCGACGGCCGAATTTCGTTCGACTTCGTGCCCGAAAACGCTCCCGCATCGCCCGAAGACTTCCGCGCCACTGCCGCAAGAGGCCGTGTCTACCTTTCATGGCAATTGCCGGCAGCCGATGAAGCTCCCGTAAGGTTCAATGTCTACAGGGGAGGCGTGAAAGTAGGCGAAACCGACAAAACAAGTTATGTTGACACCGAAACCGACGGTGAAAGTCTGCTCACTTATCAGGTCGATGCAGAATATGCGTCGGGTCTTGTCTCTCCTTATGTCGAGGCATCGATAAGAGTACCCGTCAACATGGTTGAGTCTCTTGAGGCTGAAGTCGATGAGAATGATAAAACCGTTACGCTCAACTGGGCAATTCCGACTCGCCTGTCGCGTATGTCCGGATTCTCTTACGACTCGTTCGACATCCTCAGCCAAAAAACCGACCGTGTGACCATCGCCCATCGCTTCTCGGCCGATGATCTTGCAGTCTATAGGGGATCGCGCATTCGTCGTGTGGCCTTCAATCCCTATCAGAGTCCTCAGGACGTGACATACACGGTCAAGGTATGGGAAGCAGACGGATCCGACGGCACGCCGCGTGTGGTCAGCGAGCGGACTGTCAAGGAATGCGGCGTAGGGTCATGGACTCCTGTCCTGCTTACGACACCCGTAGAAATCTCCGGCGATAAAGATCTGCTGATCGGAATTGAAATGTCATCGAAAACCGGCAAGGTCGAATACATCTGCGAGTATGAAGGCACAACACTCGGACTGGGCAACCTGATAAAGATAGGTGACGGAGACTGGACCTCAGACCCCGACGCCAACGGCAGCTTCTTCATATATGCCGAGATCAGTCTTGGTGACGTGGAGGCCCCGGTTGCAATAGAAGACCGCGGGGATGAAATCGACCCCGAGCGTGATTTCTTCTATCCCGTAGGATTTATTGTCTCGCGCGACGGCGAAACAATAGGCACTACTGCTTCGCGTTTCTTCCGCGACTTAAATCCCGGCGGCGGCGAGCATGTCTACAGCGTGGCCTCTCTTTATCGTGGCGACAATGAATCTTCAGCATCCGAGATCACCGTCAACCTCGGCGGCGGGGAAGATGGCGTCACTCATGTCGAAGCCGACTGTGGCCCGGTCGTTTACTATAATCTTCAGGGTCTGCGGGTCGTCGTTCCTGTCCGGGGCGAGATCTATATCAGAGTTTCAGACAAAGGCCCGAAAAAAATCCGTTTTTGAGCCTCTTTTCCAAATGCGGACGACCGACTGAACCGGCCGTCCGCATTCCTTAGCAGTATCTATTTGTATTTTTAAGGCAACACGTGAAAGTAAAATTTATAAGGTAACGCTTATCGGCACGCTTGTCAATGCATTGCTGAGTGTCTTGAAGATGCTCGCCGGAATTTTCGGCCGCAGTTCCGCCGGGATTGCGCCGCTGTCCACCACGCGAAGGCCGGGCGCGCAGAAAAGTGTGCCGGCCCCTCCTACGATGAGCAGTCGTTTCACACCGGCTTCTTTCGCAGCCTGAAGGATGCGGGGATAGTTCTGCAATGTGAGATTATAGATGTCGGGGTTAGTCCATCCGGGGTTGTAGGCGCTGATGACCGTGTCTATAGCCTGGGCCAAGGAGAATATGCCGGCAATCGTGAGAGACCGGAAATCTCACGGCAAGCTGAAGAAATAAGGCAAGAGGTCTTGCTTATTTCATTTCACCAGCGGCAGATAGTCTCCGTAACCTTCAGCTTCCATCTCGGATTTGGGAATGAAGCGGAGCGAGGCGCTGTTGATGCAGTATCTCAAACCGCCCGTAGAACGGGGCCCGTCGGGGAAAACGTGGCCCAGATGGGCATCGCCCGCCGAACTGCGCACTTCCACACGCCGCATGCCGTGTGAATTGTCGGCATGCTCCGTCAGCGCATCGGGCGATATGGGACGGCTGAAAGCCGGCCAGCCGCATCCCGAATCGTATTTGTCGGTAGACACGAACAGAGGCTGGCCCGTAGTGACATCCACGTATATGCCCGGTCTGAATTCATGGTCATACTTGTTGGTGTACGGCCGCTCGGTCGCGCCCTGCCGTGTCACGGCATACTGCTCGGCAGTCAACTTACGGCGCAGTTCCTCATCAGACGGTTTGCGGTATATTTCTTTCATTGTCTTCCTTTTAAGATTTTGATGGCATGTATCACGCCCGGCAGTATGCCCGTTGCATCCGCACATCGACACACTCAACGCCATCATAATAAACACCTTAAACATCACCATGTCAACACGGTTCGCAGTGCTATGGTTCGCAGAATATCAACATCCGAATCATGTCAATGAATTATATTCCTCAAGTTTATTGATTTACCTTAATTTTGATTAACTTTGCGTATGGAATCTACGCAAGGAAACGAAATTATAATATATCAGCCCGACGAGGAGCTCTCTCTTGACGTAAGAGTGGATGATGAAACCGTGTGGCTCACACAGTCCCAGATAGTCGAGCTGTTCGAATCAAGCAAAGCAAACATCAGCGAACATCTCAAGCATATTTTTGACTCAGGCGAATTGAGTAAAGAGGCAACTGTTCGGAAATTCCGAACAGTTCGACAAGAGGGGAATCGTAATGTGACCCGAAACATCGATTTTTTCAATCTGGATGTAATTATTTCTGTCGGATATAGAGTCAATACAGTCCGGGGTATTCAATTCAGACAGTGGGCCAATAAGGTTCTGAAAGAATATCTACTACGTGGTTATGCCGTAAATCAAAGATTGATGCAACTTGAAGATCGCATAGACCGTCATTTCTCAGAATACGACAGGCAGATTTCCAGGCAACTCCGTCTGGATGTGGAAAAACATAATGCACAGTATCCCGGAGTGACTCTACACAAATACACCAAAGCCCACGACCGTTTCCTGATAATCGACGAGGAGGTCTACCATATCGGCCATTCGCTGAAAGATCTCGGCAAGAAACTGTTCGCCTTCTCCAAGATGGATGTCATGACAGGCTCGGAACTTATTTCTCGACTCTAAAACATAAACGAGATTCATAATACTCATAGTGCTATGATTCGTAAAGCTGAAAACAAGGATATTAATGATGTGTTGAGACTGCTGGTGCAGGTGAATGACGTGCATGCCGAAGTGCGTCCCGATCTGTTTATCCAGGGACATACCAAATACACGGCCACCGAACTTGAAGATATTTTTGCCGACCCGGCTACTCCCGTCTTTGTGGATGTCAATGAGGAGGGTCGTGTGCTTGGCTACTGTTTCTGCGTGCTTCAAGACAATACCTCGAGCCGGCATCTGCAACAAATCAGGACTCTTTATATCGACGACCTGTGCATAGATGAGACTGCCCGTGGCAAAGGCGTGGGCCGTCGGCTGTATGAACATGCAAAGGAATACGCCCGAAGGCAAGGCTGCCATAATCTTACCCTCAACGTATGGGACGGCAACGAAACGGCCCTGGGCTTCTACCGCCGCAAGGGCCTCGTCACCCAGAAAACAACCCTTGAGACCATACTGTGAATCAGCCTCTATTTTTGTCAACGATCCCAAGTCATTAGTCATACGCTCGTAAGTCATCCGGTGCTTAGTCATGCGCCCCTTATAAAAAATTTGTTAAAAATTTGGAGAATATAAGTATTTATTATAATTTTGTACTGAGTTCAATTTTGAACTGATTAATGATATGGAATCGAGACGCACCGAATTGATGAGACAACTTCTGGACGCCGGCATAAGGCCGTCGGCCCAGAGGATTGCCATTATGGAATACATCTCGGCTTGCGAATGCCATCCCACGGCCGACGAGGTGTATTCGGCATTGGTGCGCGAGCATCCCACATTGTCACGCACTACCGTATTCAACTGTTTGAAATTGCTCGCGGAAAAAGGATTGTTGAACGACATAGACATTTCGGCCGAATCAACAAGATACGATTCCGCTCACAGGCAGCCGCATGCGCATTTCATGTGCAGGGACTGCCACAGGATATTCGACATACCTTTCGACCTTGGTGCACTGCCGTCACCCGCGGATTTCGAGTGCGACAACGTAAACGTATTTTTCAAGGGGCGATGTCCCGAATGTCTGAAAAAACTTGAAAACAGCCATGAATGCAAGTGAATTGACATTTACCGACATAAACAAGCTATAAAAACACAAATAAATAAATACAAGAAACTAATGAAAGACCTGAAAGGAACAAAAACAGAGAAAAATCTGATGGACGCTTTTGCCGGCGAATCAATGGCCCGCAACAAGTACACCTATTTCGCATCGAAGGCCCGCAAGGATGGTTACGAGCAGATAGCCGCTATCTTTGAGGAAACGGCCAACAACGAGAAGGAGCACGCCAAACTGTGGTTCAAGCTGCTGAACGGCGGCGAGATCTCAGACACGATGGACAATCTCCGTGCCGCTGCCGAAGGCGAGAACTATGAGTGGACCGACATGTATGCCAAGATGGCTGAAGAGGCCGAGGCCGAAGGGTTCAACGACATCGCGCATCGCTTCCGCGCCGTCGCAGCCATCGAGAAGCACCACGAGGAGCGCTATCGTCGTCTGCTTCAGAACATCGAGGAGGGCATCGTATTCTCGCGCGAAGGCGACACCGTATGGATTTGCCGCAACTGCGGACACCTGCACATCGGCAAGAAAGCGCCCGAGGTATGCCCCGTATGCCATCACAAGCGCAGCTTCTTTGAAATAGAAGCCAAGAACTATTGATTCCGGGAAACCGAGGTAATAAACCCTATACTTAAAAATCGGCATGTGTACGAATTGCTCCGTGTACATGCCGATTTTTTATCTCGGTCAATCCCCCCCGGTCTACGCCTGTTCGACTGTCAGTACCGACCTATAAAATACGGCATGATTGGCTCTGCCCTGAACATCCGCGTCGAATAACCGGGGGCTTTGGAAATTTTGCCAAAAACCTCTAACTTTGCATCCCGTTATACAACCACATTCCGTATGGCGTCCAATGCACAGTATCAAATATCAAGAATCATTCCGGGCTTCGACCTGTTGCGCTTTCCTCTTATAGTTGGCGTAGTTATGATTCATTGCAATTATCTGCAGTACCTTGACCCGCCCCTCTCCGGGCCGGACACAAGCGTGTTCGTATTATTCCACACAATATTCAAACGCTATATCCTCGATCTTTGCGTGCCGGCCTTCTTTGTCATATCCGGATACCTGTTTTTCAGGGAAGGACCCGTGATGTCGTGGTCCGGATATAAGTCCAAACTGAAACGTCGGGTCAAGACACTGCTTGTACCCTACCTTATGTGGAACTTCATCGGATTCATCCTGTTTTTGATAAAGCACCGTCCCGTGGACATCGACATCATCAGGTTACTGACAGGATTCATCTGCCGGTTGCCCGGCGACCCTTTCCCTTACGATTTCCCCATGTGGTTCATCCGCAACCTCATTATAATCAATGTCTGTTCGCCCCTTATTTCTGTCATGCTGCGCCTGCTGAAAGGGGCCACGCCACTGGTGCCGTTTATACTGTGTGTGTCGGTACCCGTGTTTTCACCCGGCATCGACCCTCTCGTAGTGCTCCCGAACAGCCTTTACTTCACGCTCGGTGCAACTCTGGCCTGCTTCGGCCGCAAACTGTTAGCAGCCCGCTCGTGGCCGGCAGCCTCTGTCGCATACCTTGCAGGCTGCACCGCATGCATATCGGGCATAGGCGACACGACCCCATTCATAGCCGACACTCTTTATCTGATCACCTCTATTTTCGGTGTTCTCTTAATGCTTTTGCTCGGCATCATTGTTGCCGATGGCGGCCGCAGGCAGATTCCCCGCTTTCTCGCCGGATCCACATTCTTCCTGTACGGATTCCACGGACTCTTTTGCGTAATAACCTGCAAGGCCGTCACTAAAATGATAAGGCCGGTCAACAACGCTCTTTGCTTCACCGATTATTTTCTTATCTTCTTAATAATATTCACCATCTCAATTCTCGCCTACGCAGTGTTACGCCGTCTCTCCCCCGGGGTTATGGCCCTTCTGACCGGCGCCCGGTCCCGATCATCCGCGTCTCATGTATGACAGAAACATTCCCTACACCCCTGTATGATGCATCTTGATAAATTCCGCAACGGAATTCATTATGTCGTGCCGTTGCTGATCATGACCGTGGCCGGTTTCACGTTCAACACCTCGGAGCTGATCCCGGTGGCGTTGCTCAGCGACATCGGCGCTGACTTGGGCGTAAGCGAGGCCAGGACCGGCCTGCTTATCACGGTCTACGCCTGGGTCGTGGCATTGCTGTCACTGCCGCTGATGCTGCTCTTTGCCCGTGTGCCATACCGCAAGCTGATGCTCGGCATCATCGCGGTGTTCATCATCTCGCACGCATTCTCCACTCTGGCAGGAAGCTACGGCATGCTGATGGCCTCGCGTATCGGCGTAGCCCTAACCCACTGTATATTCTGGTCCATCGCACCGGCTATGGCCGTGGCCGTGGCACCGCCCGATAAACGAGCTACCGCCCTTAGCGTACTCGTGGCCGGCGGTGGCATCGCACTGATAGTGGGACTGCCCATCGGGCGCCTCATCGGCCTTGTGGCCGGATGGCGCACCGCATTCGGCTCAATCGGCATCCTTGCCGCCGTGCTGTTCCTGCTTATGTGGCTGTTCTATCCGAACGTGAGGCGCGAGGCCGACACGGTGTCGCGCAAGCAGTTGATCCGCGACATGCTGCATTGCCCTCAGCTGCTTATGATTTACCTTATCATCGGCATCATAGTCACAGGGCATTATACCGGTTACAGTTACATAGAGCCGTTCTTAGGACAGATTGCCGGATTCAGCGAATCGGGCATCACATGGACACTGACTCTGTTCGGCGTGGCCGGACTGTTAGCCAGTTTTATTGCCGGCGAAGGCTATACCCGCCATTCGCGCGCCATCATCACGGCGTCATGCCTCGGCATCCCGCTGATGCTGCTGTTGCTGCGACCGGCGGCTGACTTCAGCCCTATTCTGTTGGCAGCGCTGTGCATACCCTGGGGAATGTCGCTGACGGTGCTGAACATCGCCATGCAGAACGACATAGTGCGCCTGTTCCCCAATGATTCGGCCGTGCCGATGAGCCTGTATTCCGGCATCTTCAACCTCGGCATCGGAGCCGGTGCCTTGGTGGGCGGTATCGCTACAAACCATAGCCTGCTCGGACAGATCGGTTATATAGGCGGTGCCATAGCGATATGCGCCGCCCTCTACTGCCTGTTGATGTACATTCCCGCACGCCGCCGAGCCTTGTCCTGAATTGTTTTGCTTATAAAAAAACTATCTATGACTGATCTGAATTCTGAATTGATGGCGCGTCTCCGCGCCAAACATGAGGCCGGAGATCCGGTGAAGGTACTGTTCGTATGTTTAGGTAATATCTGTCGTTCTCCGGCTGCCGAAGGACTGATGGAGGCGGTCGTGTCCGCTCACGATGATCAAAACAACTGGGTGATCGATTCCGCCGGTACGGGCGACTACCACATCGGCGACCTCCCCGACCGACGTATGCGCGCCCATGCCGTCAGGCGCGGCTACGACCTGACGCACCGTTGCCGTCAGATCTCGATGTTCGACTTCTTCGACTTCGACCTCATCATCGGCATGGACGAGTCCAACATGCGCAACCTGCGCCGACTCGCTCCCACCGTGGAGACGGAACAAAAAATAATGCCGATGTCAGCCTTTTTCGACGACACCCGGCATTATGATTATGTCCCCGACCCCTATTACGAAGGGGCCGAGGGCTTTGAACTCGTCTTGGATCTGCTTCAGGCAGCCACCCGAAACCTCTATGCGGCCATTACCGCCCGTCCGGCTTAATCAGGCGCGTTGGGTTCCACAGGAATGTGGCCGTATCAAGCGCATTGGTTGTATCAGGCGGTTTGGTTCCGGGTGCGCGCTTTAGCTCGCACGCGGTCTATTACTCGCCGGCCGGAGCCAGCTGCACGGTGAAGTGGCGCATCAGCGGGGCTTCCCACGTGATTTTCACACCGCGCGTTATCTCGTTGCGGCGGTCGTACACGTTCTTCAGGGCCGCGGCCACCACATTCATGTGGTTGTCGGTATATGTGCGGCGCGGGATGGCCAGACGCAGCAGGTCGAGTCCGCCGAAGCGGTTCTCGCGCGTCACGGGGTCGCGGTCGGCCAGGATGTAGCCTATCTCGCAGCCACGTATTCCGGCCTCGAGGTACAGCTCTACGGTAAGCGTCTGTGCCGGAAATTCTTCCTTCGGCACGTTGGTCAGTATCTTCGATGCGTCCACGAATATGGCGTGTCCGCCGGCAGGACGCTGGTACGGGATGCCGTATTCATCGAGTTTTTTGGCCAGGTATTCCACCTGATGGATGCGCGTATGCAGGTTCTCGAACTCCGTGTTCTCGTCCAGACCCACGGCCAGAGCCTCCATGTCGCGGCCGTTCATACCGCCGTATGTCAGATAGCCCTCGAACGGAATGGCGAAGCGCTGTGCGCCCTCTGCCCAGTCCTGATGGCGTGTGGCGAAGAAACCGCCCATGTTCACGATGGCGTCCTTCTTGGCCGACATGGTCATGCCGTCGGCCAGCGCGAACATCTCGCGCACTATCTCCTTGATGGTCTTGTCGGCGTAACCCTCCTCGCGGGTCTTGATGAAATATGCGTTCTCGGCAAAGCGGGCGGAGTCGAAGATGACGCGCAGGCCATGACGGTCGGCCAGCTCGCGCACGGCGCGGAGGTTGGCCATCGACACGGGCTGTCCGCCGGCCGTATTGTTGGTGATGGTCACGATGATGAACGGCACGCGGCCCTTGTTGTCGGTCACGGCCTTCTCCAGCTTGTCGATGTCCACGTTGCCCTTGAAGGGATGCTCCAGCTGGGTGTCGCGGGCCTCGTCGATGGTGCAGTCCACGGCGAACGCCTTGCGGCTCTCGATATGCCCCTTGGTGGTGTCGAAATGCGAGTTGCCCGGCACCACGTCGCCGGCCTTGACCAATGCGCTGAACACCACGTTCTCGGCGGCGCGGCCCTGATGCGTCGGGATAACCATCGGGAATCCGGTGATGCGCTCTATGGTGTCCTTCATCCTGAAGAAGGAGCGGGCGCCGGCATAACTCTCGTCGCCCATCATCATGGCGCTCCACTGACGGTCGCTCATGGCTCCGGTGCCGGAGTCGGTCAGAAGGTCGATATACACCTGTTCGGCCGGAAGTTGAAATACATTGTAATGCGCTGCCTTGATCCATTCTTCGCGCTCATTGCGCGTGCTGGTGCGGATGGGTTCAACCATCTTGATGCGCCACGATTCGGCAAAAGGTAATTCCATGATATTTTATTTTTTAGGTTTCCTGTTGATGCTGATGGCACAGCTATGCCGCTTGCTTTCAACCGCAAATATACGAAGAATATTCCGATAAAACAAAATATTACAACCATACCGCCCATTTATCATTTTAATCTTACGCCATTACCCCTCAATCATCTTATACCATTACGCGCAGGCAGCCTCATCCGGAAATAAAAAATCACCGTTGTTCAGAGTGGAATTTATTGTGGAATATATTTAGGCCGGAACGCACGCGAAGTGAACATGAGCGGAGATTTTAATGTTAACATATTGTTCACCAATATAGAATGATATGAAACTTACAGACGAAGTACACTACACTCCGCAGGGAGTTGACAGCAAGGTTATAGTAGAGAACGCCTCGGGCATGGCGATCGAGATGGCTCTTGAAAAGGGGGCGTCCATAGGCACGCATACCGCCGAAGCGGATGTATTGGTTCAGATACTGGAGGGCGTGTGCGAGTTCACCATCGAAGGCACGGTTCACCGTCTTGAAGCCGGGGACTACATCACCATGCCTCCTGCTACCCGTCACTCTCTGTTCGCTCCCGAGCGTTTCAAGGTGCTCGTGACCAAACTCTATTCTAAATAACCCTGAAAAGACCATACCATTACCTTCAAAAATCCAGGCTTATGAAAATGTTCTGTTATCAATGTCAGGAAACGGCACGCGGCACCGGATGCGAAATCCAGGGCGTATGCGGCAAGAAACCGGACACATCCACCCGTATGGACCAGTTGCTGTATCTGACACGCGGCATAGCCACAGTCAACGATCAGCTTCGCCGTAAGGACGCGCCCAGCCGCGAGGCCTCGCATTTCATCATCGACGCACTGTTCACCACCATCACCAACGCCGACTTCGACAATGACATGCTCGACCGCTATCTGACACGGGCCATAGAGCTGAAAAACGTGCTTGAAGGCACCGTGAAGAAATTAGGCATGGAGCCGGCGTATATGCCCGAGGTTTCCTATCACATCGACAGGAAAGATTACGGCAGGCTCAACGTTGTGGAGGCCGGCGGCACGCTCGACGGGGAATTCTTCAGCGTACTGTATGAGAAGAATCCCGACATACGAGGCCTGAAGCAATTGGCCATATACGGCTGCAAGGGCATGGCGGCCTACGCACGGCACGCGCTGAATCTGGGATACGAGAGCGACGACGTTTATGCTGTCATAGAGAACGCGCTGGCACAGATAGACCGTCCCGACATCGGCGTGGACGAATTGCTGTCGCTTGTGCTCAATGTCGGCGACGGTGGTGTCAAGGCCATGGCCCTGCTGGACAAGGCCAACACATCCGCTTACGGCAATCCCGAAAAGACGGAAGTCGAGATCGGCGTCCGCAACCGGCCCGGCATCCTGATAAGCGGCCACGACCTGAAGGACCTGGAGGAATTGCTGATTCAATCCGAAGGCAAAGGTGTGGACATATACACCCATTCCGAGATGTTGCCGGCCCAAAGCTACCCGTTTTTCAAAAAATTCCCGCATTTCGCCGGCAACTACGGTAATGCCTGGTGGCGTCAGATCGACGAGTTCGAGACATTCAACGGCATGTTCCTGTTCACGTCCAACTGCATAGTGCCCCCGCGTCCCAAGACCACCTACATGGACCGTGTGTACACCACAGGCGTTGTGGGAATGCCGGGCACGCATTACATTGCCGAGGATAAGGACGGCCACAAGGATTTCAGCGAGATTATAGAACGCGCGCGGAAATGTCCGCCGCCCACGGCTATAGAACATGGCCACATCACGGCCGGATTCGCGCACCATCAGGTGCTGGAACTCGCTCCGAAGATCGTCGAGCTGGTCAAGGCGGGCAAGATCCGCAAGTTCGTGGTGATGGGCGGCTGCGACGGCCGTATGCCTGTACGCGATTATTACACCAAGTTTGCCGAAAAACTGCCCCATGACTGCGTGATCCTGACCGCCGGCTGCGCCAAGTACCGCTACAACAAGCTTCAGTTAGGCGACATCGAGGGCATACCGCGCGTGCTTGACGCCGGGCAGTGCAACGACTCCTACTCCATCGTGCTGATAGCGCTGGCGCTGAAGGAAGCTTTCGGTCTCGACGACATCAACGACCTCCCCGTGGTGTACAACATCGCGTGGTACGAGCAGAAGGCCGTCATCGTATTGCTGGCGCTCCTCAGCCTGGGCATAAAGAACATCCATACCGGCCCGACATTGCCCGCGTTCTTCACCCCGGCCATACTGAAAGTGCTGAAAGAGAAGTTCAACATCGGCACCATCACGACCGTCGACGACGACATACGGGACCTTATCCTTAAATAAAATGACAGAGATACAGACAAAACGTGTATATGCGGACCCGGACGGCAGCGCTGCCGCCGACGGGTACCGCATTTTCGTCGACCGGCTGTGGCCGCGCGGCGAATCGAAACAGGAATTCCATTACGACCTGTGGGCCAAGGATGTGGCTCCATCCACCGCCCTGCGTGAATGGTATCATCAGGACCGCGAAGACCGATGGCCGGAGTTTCAAAAGAAATACCGGGCCGAGCTGGCCGCCAATCCCGTCATCCCCGGGTTGCTGAGCGAGATTCGCCGGCATCCTCTCGTCACAATCCTATACGGCTCCAAGGACCCCGTGCAAAATCAGGCCGTAATACTCGCCGATTACCTGCGCGAGCATCTGTAATCCTCCGCACGACGGCTGGCGGCTGCATGACGGCCGACGGCGCGCGCTCCGACATGCGGTCATATTTGGCGACGTCACAAAATTGACGTAATTTTGTGACGTCGATTATGAACAATCCGTTTGACTACATACCCGGGAGGGAATGCGACGAGGCATTCCGTAAACTTTGCGGCCGTATCGAGGCGCTCAAGACAAGCGAAAGGCCCGACGACATCAATTTCATTCGCGAGCTGGAGGCGGGCAAGATGCTGGGTGTCCTCATCGCGGCCGACGAAGATGGCGCGCGCCATACACTCTATGCCTTCTCGGGGCAGTTGGGTCACGGCGGATTCCATTTCCCGGGATTCGTCGGGCCGGTGTTCGACTACCTGCAGCCCGACGGCCATTTCAAGACCCGGGAACGGGACATCTCACGTCAGAACTGTGACATAGCCAGGTTCGAGACCGAAAGCCTCCGACCCATCAAGACGGAATACGAGCGTGTCCGCAACGCCCTCGATACCAAGTTATCGGCGGCTCGCGACAGGTACCGCGCATCGAAAGCTGCGCGCGACGCACGACGAAAGACAGGCAACGTCAGCGAGGCCGAACTTGCGGCCATGATTCGCCAAAGCCAGTTTGAGAAGGCGGAACTGCACCGCCTCAAGAAGCGCGTAGCGGCTCAGCTTGAGCCGTATGCCGCGCGGCTTAAAGAGACAGAAGCACAGCTTACGGCCCTGAAAGAGAAGCGGCGCGCCGACTCGGAAGCGTTACAGCAGTGGCTGTTCACCAATTTCCGATTGCTCAACGCCCGCGGCGAGAGCCGGAGTCTGAACGAGATATTTGCCGACACGCCGATGCGGATTCCACCGTCGGGTGCGGGTGAATGTTGCGCCCCGAAGCTGCTGCATGCGGCTTACCTGCAGGGATGGCAGCCCGTGGCTATGGCCGAGTACTGGTACGGCCGCAGCAAGGAGGGTGAGGTGCGCATCCACGGACGGCATTATCCGGCATGTCGCGGAAAGTGCCGACCGGTATTGGGCTGGATGCTGCAGGGACTCGACATCAAGCCGCCCCTTGACAGCGACTGCGACGCGGGCATCGACCTGAAGCCTGTGGTAATATTCGAGAATCAATGGTTCTGCGTGGTCGACAAGCCGTCGGGGATGCTTTCGGTGCCTGGTAAAGGAGCGGCCATATCCGTCCAGCAGTGGCTGGAGGCCAAATATGGCCCGGAGCGTGACGTGAAGGTGGTTCACCGGCTGGATCAGGACACATCAGGATTGCTGATTGCCGCATTCGGGCCTGCAGCATACAAGGCGTTGCAGTTCTTGTTCGCCACCCATCAGGTGAAGAAGACGTATGTGGCCGATCTGGAAGGCGACTATCAGTCGCGGGGCATTCCGCAGAAAGGGCGGATAGAGTTGCCGTTGTCGCCCGACTGGCTGGACCGTCCGCGCCAGCGCGTGGACCTTGACAACGGCAAGAATGCCGTGACCGAGTATGAATTCCTGTCCGTCAAAGACAGCCATACTCGCGTAAAATTTCATCCGTTGACCGGCCGCACGCATCAGCTGCGCGTACACGCCGCCTCGGATGCCGGCCTCGGTATGCCCATCCTCGGCGACCGCCTCTACGGCCACGGCAACGATTGTCCCCACAATAGCAGGCGCCTCCGCCTCCACGCCATGACCCTGGAATTCACCTCCCCCTTCGACCGCCGCCCCTGCCGTTTCGATTCCCCGCTACCCTTTTGACCAATTAATATCGATTATTGAAATAATCAGCAACTTAAAGCGTTAATGGATAAAAGAATGTCGTCTGCTTTATGCGAAAGGATTATAGCAAATATCGCGGTATACCTCTTTCAACAATCATAAAAAGAGATATGCAAAAGCTGCAAATGACTCAGAAATCATTGGCAGCTCAGATCGGTATGTCCTATCGACATCTCAACCGTTTGCTTAATACCACCTGCAAATTTCCCGCCGACGTGGAAATTTATATTGAGCACGTCCTTGGCTACGAAACTTCTTTTATAAGCAATCTCCGTAATCTTCAGACCGAATCCAGGCAAAAGGAAGAATTAAGCCGCAAACAATTGACAGGCAAAGCCCTGCCTTTGATTCGCAGATGCGTATTTTGGGATATTGATCCTGACAATCTCGACTGGTCACGTCTCCGCACGTTCATAATCGCGCGTGTAACCCGATACGGTACTGCACAGGAAAAACAGTCGGTTATGTCTTAATCCTTAATCACATAAGCGAACTCTCGTATGTTGGAATTATAAAAAAATAGCTCTCACAGAACTGACGGTAAAAGCAAGCTTTCACCTTGCACTGAACTTATTAAACTAACACAGAACAAGCCATTTAACAGACACCATGTTTTGCCTTTAATATTCCCACAGATTCTGCTGAAGCAGGAACTGGAACTGGCTCAGAATGCTTCTGTGAAAATTCCTCGTTGCCGTCCACCGAGCAGTATGATTATGAAACGGAAGAATACTTTCTGTCGGACCGCACGGTCTACGGTGAATACATCAACGTGGCATCTTCCGGCATTCAGTACATTCAGGCAGTCAAGGACACGGCATGGACTGTCCGCGGCGACGAAGTTACGGCAACGGCCTCAGGTCTGCGCGGACTGTCTGTCTACAACATGCAGGGCGTATGCGTGAAGCGTGCTGCCGCCGACGACGCATCGGCCACCCTCAGCCTGACCGACATGGCGGCCGGCATCTACATCGTCCGTGCCGTCGGCACCGGCGCCACTTACCGCCTCATCAAGCATTAAGCCAAAAGACAATATACAACTTACATACTGATCGGCAAGCGTCTACGGCTTGCCGATCTTTTTTATATCAGGCGGAAATGGCGCAGGGCGTTGGCAATGCCGTCGGCGTCCACGGTACCGGTGACGTAATCGGCCTGCGACCGGACACGCTCGGAGGCGGTGCCCATGGCCACGCCGGTGCCAGCCTTCCGAAGCATCGGCAGGTCGTTCTCGCCGTCGCCGAAAGCTATGACGTCCGCAAGGTCCACGCCCCGGTATGCGGCATATTCCTGAATGGCCGTTCCCTTGTCGATACCCGTCAGATTGATGTCGGCAAAGATGTCGCACCACCTGGACGCTGCCAGGCCGGGCAACTGAGGCATCACTTCCTTCTCAGTCTCCGGGTCAATGAAGAAACATAGCTGACCGACGGGGTGGCCGGGATAAAGCGTAGTCAGGTCTCTCACAGGCGGCATCCACTCTCCTATTGTAGCCGACATCTCCCGCACGCGCGGAGTTAGGCGGTCTATCACGAATCCCTCGTCCGCCTTGGCCGCTATGGCAAAGTCGTATTTACGCCCTAACTCTAGCGACTTTTCAACCAGTTCCTGCGGTATATGGTGCCTCCAGGCCACAGTGCCGTCACGCAGCACGCATTCCGAGCCGTTCAGTCCTATTACGGCCGAATAAGGCAGTCCGGAAATATACGGCGTGTCCGTAGCCCCGCGACCTGTGGCGATGACTATCTCCACGCCGTTGCGGTGCAGGGTGTCTATCGCCTCCCGCGCCGATTCCGGTATGCTGTGCTTCTCGAAGCTAACCAGCGTCCCGTCTATATCAAAAAATGCAATCTTCTTCATAATCCCGGTCTTTATGGTAGCGCAACCGCCGTTTCCGAAACCACGGTTTCGCAACTGCAAAGTTACACCATAAACCTCAATTAATCAAGAACACAACAAGGGCCGTCCGCTTTGTATCCACGGACGGCCCTTGATTAAAGTTTATTCAGTAGGTCTTACTTCACTATCACCTTGACGGTGGTGCCGTTTACTGTCACCAGATATACTCCGGCCGTGACGCTCACGGTCTCGTTGGCGGCGGGCGTCGCATTGGAGTAGATCACCACTCCGTTGGGCGTGGCTACCGACACCTTGCCTTCTGCATTGTCGATGTGGATGGCGTCGGAAGTAGTGTAGACGCGTGCGCCTCCGGTCAGGACGTCGTTGAGGCCGCTGATCTCCTTGACCTGAACGGTGGACTTGTTCGACAGGTCGCTCGTGCCTTCCTTGTAGAGAGCCACCACATGATATGTGTGCGTGCCTTCGGCGGGTGCCACGTGCCTGAATCCGGTGGATGTCAGCATCGTGTCGTTCAGCTTCTTGCCGTCGCAGTACACGTCATAACCCTCTATCTCGGCGCCGTTGCCCACCTGGGCGAAGGTGATGTCGTCGATGAAGATGGCCGATACGGCAGCCTGCACGTAACGGATGGCGAAATACTGTGCGCCTTCCGGAACGTCGAAGCTATACTGCGTATAGATGTCGGCCAGGGTGATGGGCTCGCCTACGCGGACAAAGTCCTCCTTCTCCTTGCCGGTGACGGAATACAGCACCTCGATCACATGGCTTCCCCACAGCGAGCTGCCGAAGTTGCCGAACGCCCAGAACGAAACGGTCTGTGCCGTGCCGTTGAGCAGAGGCGAGATCAGCCAGTCGTCGTTGACCTCGTCGTCGGACTGCGCGTCAACCGGGAATGCCGCGAAGCACTTGCTGCCCGAATGGGTGAAGTTGCGTTCCGAGTTGATATTCTCCCATACGATGAATGCCGAAGGTTCTCCCAGTCTGGGGAACTGGTCGCCCACTATGGGATATGTCGTCAGACCGTCGCCGTCGATAAACGACCAGCGGCCCGCGCGGTTGATGCTGAACGGCACGTACTTCTCGCAGTCATCGGTCATGGCGGCCGTCACGTCCGGAGCGCTCCATGTCAGCACCACATCCTTCTCCTCCTGAACGCCGGCAAGATCCCTGACTGCCGGCAGGCGCGACTCAAGTACCTCGACCTCCACAGCCTCGCTCTTGTTGTTGAAGTTCAGCTGATCCTTGCCATAAACGATGCTGAAGTGGTAGTCCTGCGTCCTGTCCCAGAACAGACCCGGGGTCTGCTTGAAGCTGGCAGTACCATTCTCGCCGGCCTTGACCGATACGGGGTCGCTCTCGGCCACCTTCTCGTTGTTGCGGTAGAGTTCCACCACGAACGCGTCGGCATTCTCATATCCGATATTGCGGAAATTGGCGTTGAGGATATTGTCCTCGCCAGGCTCGAGCATCGGGGCCTCCATCGTCAGGGCCATCATGTCATGGTCGGCAAACTGACGTATCTGTATGTCGTCGATCAGGAAATACTTGTCGTTCTGCTTGTACATACCGGCAAACTCCACATGCAGGCCCGGCTGAACGGTCTGGCCGCGGTATTTGTCGAGCGAGACGGTAATGATGTGCCATCCGGGAGTGCTGAAATCATTGGTGGAAATCGGCGAGCTCAACGCCACGTCGCCCTCGTAAGGATCGTGCAGGATGGGGTAGAATATATATTCATCGCGGGTTCTGCCCTCCTCCTCGGGCTGAACGTAGAACCGGAATGAGAATGCCGAAAGGTCGCTGTCGTCCACATTGACCTTGCCGGTATAGAAATTGGTCTTCGCACCCTCGAATACGGAACGTTCCGTGCCGAACTGGGGATCGAACGAAACCGGCCATGCGAACACATATCCGTCACCGTCGGGAGTTTCGATGCCGAGTCTTTCCGAGTTGGCCGGATCTACTACCGACCATTCGGGATACCATAATCCCCACCACTGGCCTCCGCTCGTCTCGTAGCCCCAGTTCACGGAAATCTGTCCGTTCTCGAAGATGGGCATCGAATACGGAGCGCCCACGGGGATGGTGATGGACTGGGCGTAACTTGCCGGATCGAAACGGTAGGAGCCGACCGTATTGTAGCCGGCATCGGTCACGGAGTAGACGGTGCAGTAGCAGTTGGCCTGATAGCCGTCGTTCACGGCCTTGAAAGTCAGCTCGTTCGTGGTGCTGGGATGGAACTCGTCGCCCACATAGTACTGGCCGTTGAGGATAACGGTGTATTTGATAAGCGAAGGATCGATCTCACGGCCCTGGACGTCGGTGGTGGCGGGTTTCCACTTGAGGTTGATGACGCCGGTCTGCGGCTCGCTGATAACCAGGTCGGTCACTTTCGCACCGAAATCCACGCCGGTCGCTGCGGAACCGGTCACATACTTGCCGGCGCCGTTGCTGTTGTAGGCGGTCACCTTGTAGTTGTAGGTGCCCCGTTCGGGACACTTGTCCTCGAACGTGTATGTCTCGCCGAATGTGGGGCTGCGGAACGTCTTGACAACCTGACCGTCGCGCTCCACTTCGATTTTGGACATGGCCGTAAGTTTCTGACCCTGCATGTCTACCGTAGGAGCCTTGAAGCTGACCGTCACGTCGGTGGCGCCGTCATAACGGAAGCCGTCGAAGCCGAGGTCGGTCACCGTGCCGGGACCGTATGTGGAATAGGGAGCCTCGATCTCGATGTTGTCTATCTGCAGGAAACGCTTGTAGGCTGCGGATTTGGCATGGAAGGCGATGTAGTATTCGCCGGCCTCGTCCACGGTGATCTCCTTGGCCAGGACGACAGGCTTGGACGCGATGGCCTTTACCGACGTCTCGGGAACGAGCGTGGTGGTAAGGTCCTCGATGGCGTTGCCACGGCCCATCAGCACCTCCACTTTCTCCTCGTAGCTTGACGCAAAGCCCGATGCCTCGGCATGGAAGATATAGCTCTTGCCCGGCTCCATATAGATGGGAGCCGTGACAAGGTAATGGTTCTTCTTCGAGGTGGTGTACACCTGTGCCGCTCCGTTGCCCGTTTTGGTGTCCTCATAGCGGAACCATACGTTCTGTGTGCTATTGCCCGATCCGGAAGCGGTCTTGCCGTCATTATATGCCGTAAAACGGTTCACGGCATCGGCATCGGTGAAGTCCTCGGTCCAGGGAGCCTTGATGGTGCCGAGCACGATGGTGTTCGATGCCATCCCTTCGCCTGCTTCGCCTGCGAACGTGGCGTACACCGCATATTTTACGGTGGTGACGCTTTCGGGCCATGCCACCGGTTCGGTGAACTCAAGGTCGGGGATATCGGCGGCGATTGTGTCGGCAACAGCTCCGTTTACATATTTCACAACCGTATATTTCATGTCGGCGGGAGTTACGGCACCGTTATGCACGCCCTTGTCGACGGCATCCCAGGAAATCTTCATCGACGCACCGTCGCGGTTGTATTCGGCCTTCACGTTGCCGGGAGCAACAGGTACGTCGGGACCTGCCCATACTCCTGCGGTGGCCAGCGACCAGAGACCGACACCCTCGGAGTTGCCGAGACGCACGCGCACAAAGTACGAGCCGGCCTCAGGAAGCGTGATGTCCGCTTCGGTCTCCGCGCCCGGAGCGCAGGTACCGGTGGCCAGCACCTTGCCGGCCGCGCTCACCGAATAGTCGAGCTGGCCGCCCAGATCCTGACCGTCCAGGGTCCTGGCGGGTGCCGTGAACTTCACCTTGCCGTTCAGCGCCGTTCCGTCGAACGACACCTCCGTGCCGGTGGCACGTGCGGGCGCGGCACTCTTTATGGGGTTATGGAGCGACACCATGGAACCCATCCTGGCATAGAACGGCATGGTGAACGCCTTGTACAGAGCGCAGCCGTCGTTGATGTCCACCACATACAGGGCTGCCTCCCCCTTGGCGCGGTTACTCCAGTAGATATAGAACAGGTTGTCGCGCGTGTCGAGGAATCCGGCATTGGAGTCATTGCCGGCCAGACCCAGGTCCTTCACCGTGGTAGTGGCGCCCGTAGCCTTGTCTACGGTGGCCAGCGAACCGTCGGCGAGAACGGCATACATCTGTCCTGTCGATGTAAAGCCGCAGGCCTGCCAGGGTGCGTCTATCGTCGCTATCGCCTTCGAACGGCCCTGGTCCACGAACTTGGTGTCCATTTTGGCGAACTCATACGTCTTGCCCTCCTTGTCGTTGAAGCATCCGAACACGGCACCGGTCTCGGGGTCGTAAGCCATGGCGGAAGCGATCATGCTGCGGTCCTCGTTGTCCTGAAACGCCAGATACTTCTGATCGGACAGGTTCAGTGTGCCCGCCGCGTATTTCCTGACGCTGTATGAACGTGTATACCACGCATGGTTGGCGTCATCGGCATTGTTCTTGTAGGTCCAGAGAATACGCAGGTCGCCGTAAGCCAGACCGCCGCGTACACGCACGGTATTGCTTGTGGTGAGAAAACGTTTCAATCCTGCTTCCGCATCGAAAGTGTACTGTCCCGTCAGATTGGGATTGAACGCCGTGTTGTCGCTTTCAAGCAGCGTGCACATCAGCGAGTCGGGCAGTGCCTTGGTCCATTCTCCGGCCTGCGGAGCCTCGTGAGCCACAACCTTGTTCTTGTTGCGCATCGGAGAATAGTAACCGTGCTGCACCACTCCCTTGCCTGACTGGATGCCCCGCATCGCAGGCGCCACGGGTGATGTCTCCCAGTATCTGGCCATGACGGTGGCGCCGCCGGCCAGTAGCAACAGAGACATTGCCGATATGGCAATTCGTGCTGTAGTTGTTTTCTTCATGTGAATAAGTTATTAGTGTTACTTTAGCATTATCTTGTTTCAGGGTCGCCCGCTATTGCAATGTCGATCAAAAATATCAGTCTCTTGCAAATCGTTTACAAATAAAGGTAAAAATCCCTAAATTTTGTTTACATTTCGTTATCAGTTATCGTATTTCCGTGTTTTTTTGACCTAAATCCAATAATTGACCTAATTCCTTATACTTAATGTGAATAAATTCGTTAAACTAATAAGAATACCACTAATACCTCTATACAATTATGTTCAGCGAGTCCCGGAAACCTAAAACCCTGCATCAGATTCTGTCTCAATATTGCACCCCTTACGACGCACTTGTTGAAGATTTCACCAGATGCGCCAGATTGATCAGCGTGAAGAAGGGGCAGCCTGTTGTTCGGCAAGGTGAAATCAGCAATCATTTTGTTTTTAACCGTGTGGGATTGTTCCGCGTCAGCCACATCAACGGCAATACGGAGGACACGGTGCTGTTCGGCTCGTCGGGCGATGTCTTCACATCGCTCCATTCCTACTACGCCGGCGAACCGGCGATCTTCACCCTGTCGGCCGTCGAGGACTCCGAGGCATGGCTCATAAGCTACGACGACATGCGTATGCTGGAGGAAAAGCATCCGATACTGACCAAGTGGATGAACCGGCTGTTGACCGAACAGCTGTATGGATTCGAGAAGCGCTATCTCTTTTTCACCAACAAATCGGCCGAAGACCGTTTCCTGAACTTCATGAGCATACACAGCGAATCCCTGCGCCGCACATCCGTAAAATACATATCCCGTATCGTACCTCTCAAATACATAGCCCAGTACCTGAACATCAACCAGTCCACCCTGTCGCGCATCCGCAAGCGCATTCTCGCCCGCAAGGACCAATGACGACTGGAGTGACGACGACTGGAATGACGACGTCCACGTCGTCAACTGTTGGGCGACGTGGACGTCGCCCCTCCAGTCACATAATACGGCCATATATCCGATTTGTCATTAATTTTTTCTAATTTTGCAGCAATTACCGGAAATCATACACGATAGAACAGACATAGCAGATGAAAGGCATTAAGGTCTCGGGGCCGTGGGAGGCAGTGTTGGTGGCGGCGGTGTGTATATGCGCCTTCTTCGTCAACAATCAGGTCATCACGCCCGACATAATGGAGTCGCGCAACATCATCGCGGCGCGCGAGATGGTGTACGACGGCCACTGGATCACACCCACCATGAACGGCGACCTGCGCCTGGAAAAACCTCCGTTGCCCACGTGGCTCACTGCCGTAGCCGAGATGGCCTCGCCCGACAACGTGGCACTGCAACGCGCCATGGCCGGTCTGGCCGCCCTGCTGCTGGTGTTCTATTTCTGGCGATTCGCGCGCAAGGTGCTGGACATCGATCCGCTGGCGCCGACACTGCTGTTGGTCACGTGCTATAACGTAATACTGATGGGGCGCACCGCCTCGTGGGACATCTACTGCCACGCCTTCATGATGGGCGGCATCTATTACCTGGCGCGGGGCCTCAGCGGCAAGTCACGGCAATGGGGCAATTTCATCGCCTCGGGAGTGTTCATCGGCCTCTCCATCATGAGCAAAGGCCCGGTGTCGCTCTACGCCCTGTTCCTCCCCTTCCTGCTGAGCTACCCCTTCTTCTACCGCCATCCCATGCGCGGAAAGACATGGCCATTAGTCACCATGATACTGTTGGCGCTGGCGATCGGCACATGGTGGTTCATATACATCCACCTGACGCAGACCGAGGCGCTGGAAGCCGTTGCGCTTAAGGAATCCTCGTCATGGATCAACCACAACGTGCGTCCGTGGTGGTACTACTGGCAGTTCTTCCTTGAGAGCGGCGCCTGGTCGCTGCTGCTGCTCACGGCCATGTTCCTGCCTCTGTTCAACCCGCGCCGCCGCACTTCGCGCCGCTGGCTGTTCCCGATGTGCTGGATGTTGGCATCGTTGGTGCTGCTCTCCCTGCTTCCCGAAAAGAAGACCCGATACCTTCTGCCCTTACTCATACCCGCCGGCTACGTGATGGGCGTAATGATACTGTGGTGGAAGCAGGCCTTTTCCCACGCAAAGACGGCCGCTGAGTCCGACCGTGTGATGTTCCGCATCAACACCTACCTGATGGCCGCGGTGGTGGCCGTAGTGCCCGTAGCGGCATGGCTGTTCCTGCTGCAGCCCGGATACATATCGCTGACAGTATGGATTCTGTTCGCGATTATTGCCATAGCCATAGCTGTGTATCTGGTCATGGCCGCCGTCAAGTTGAGGCCCATGCACCTGCTGTACGGCGTCACGGCTCTGTTCGCAGCCGCCGAATGCTTCGCGCTGCCGATGTTGGGCAATGTCATCAACAATCCCGACATGAAAAGCATCCGCGCCACGCGCACTGTCAAGGCGCTGGAGGGCATTCCGTTCTATCACGTCGACACCGTGCCGCTGCGCATCGAGCTGGTGTATGCCGCCCACCGCAACATCCGGCCCGTATCGCCCGACTCGCTTCGCACCAAGCTCCCCTGCGCCCTGCTGACGCACCGTCCCATATCCGAGACCTTACCTCAGAACAAGCTCCAAGGCATCAAGGCCATTCAGATAGACCGTTACGACGACAACCGCCGTCCCAAGACCAACAAACGTTACGGCACCCACTTCATCTACTACGTAACCTTGCTTCGCGACTCCGCCGGGAATTAACCCCTCTCCACATTCCTCTTAACTTTTTAAACTTTATAAACTCCATAAGCAGCCCTTTGTGTTTTGTGCAATGCACAAAACACAAAGGGCTGCTTTCTCACGAATGCAGCCCTTCCCAATTACTAATCCTGCAATTGTTTCTTCGAGGATTATTTCAACAACCTAATTTATTATATCTTATAACTGAATTCTTTATTATTTATTGTGTTTCGCTCACACTTATTTTGTAAAATTATGTAACACCATGATTCCGTGCGACTTAATTTTACAATTATTTGTCATTGCAGCGTAACATGCCGTAGTATCGGTCCAGAACGTCCTGAGCGGCGGTGAACGACGACTGCTCGTTGTTCAGCACGCGCATCTCCTTCTGCTCAAGCAACGCCCTGATCTCCGGACGGCTGTAGAAGTCGTGGCGCAGACGCTCGTTGATGGTCTCAAGCATCCAGTACTTGGCCTGCTCGTTGCGCTTGTGCTGGAAATAGCCCGTCTTCTTCACATACTCGAAGTAACGGTCTATCATGTCCCAGACCTTGTCGATGTTCAGCTCGTAATAGCCCGAATAGCATATCACCTCCGGCACCCACTTCGACGGTGTGGGCGGAAACAGATGCAGAGCGTTGCGGAACTGCGCGGCGGCGAGGTTGGCGCGGTCGACGTTGTCGCCGTCGGCCTTGTTTATCACGATGCCGTCGGCCATCTCCATGATGCCTCGCTTGATGCCCTGAAGCTCGTCGCCGGTGCCGGCCAGCTGTATCAGCAGGAAGAAGTCTACCATCGAATGCACGGCCGTCTCGCTCTGCCCCACGCCGACGGTCTCCACGAATATATTGTTATAGCCCGCGGCCTCGCACAGCATGATGGTCTCGCGTGTCTTGCGCGCCACGCCGCCGAGCGATCCTGCCGAGGGGGAAGGACGGATAAAGGCGTCGGGATGCTGCGACAGTTTCTCCATGCGTGTCTTGTCGCCGAGAATACTTCCCTTGGTGCGCTCGGAGCTGGGGTCGATGGCCAGCACCGCCAATTTACCGCCCTGCCTCAGCACATGCAGTCCGAACACGTCGATGCTGGTGGACTTGCCGGCACCCGGCACGCCGGTGATGCCGATGCGGCGTGAATTGCCGGTATAGGGCAGGCATTTCTCTATCACCTCCTGCGCCAGCGCCTGATGCGCCTCGGCGCGGCTTTCGACCAGGGTCACCGCGCGGCCCAGAATGCTGACATTGCCCTTCAGTATCCCCTCCACATAATCGTTGGCCGTAAGCTGCACCTTACGGGCATGCGCACGGCGATAGGGATTCACACTCGGTTGCGACGTTACTCCGCTGTTCACTTGCAGTCCCTTGTAGTCGGGATCGTTTTCCGGATGATTCATGGTATAGATGTAGTGGTATTATCTTAACTTTCTTAACTTTCTTAACTTTTTCAACTCTTTAAACTCCAACTTCAGCTTGATAAAGCTGAAGTTACTGTATTTCGCCGCTGACCCACACGCTAAGCAGCGGGTTCACGGGGTCGTCGGTAGCCACCTTCACCTCCTGGCGGAAGGCACCGCCGCGAAGCTGCGCAGGGTCAAGCTCCATCTGCAGTTTGCCCGACTTGCCCGGTTTCAGTTTCTCGGGATATGACTTTATCTTCAGGGCCGGAGACGCGGCCCATACATTGCCTACGTTCAGCACTGACTTCCCTTCGTTAAGCAGGACGCATTCACACTGCACCGGTGCGGTGCCGATTATGCCTAAGTCGATGGCCGGAGGGGCGGCCACGCATACGGGGGCTTTTTCCAATTCCTTGCTGCCCGACGCACGGCGCACAGGCACCACCTCGCCCACCAGCCGTATCTCCGTGCCCGGCTCACCTTCGGCTCCGAGGGCGACCGGAACGTCGAACGGACCCGGCTTTCCCCACGCGCGGGTATCGAAATATACGGCCAATGTCACGATGTCGCCGGGGCCGGCGGCATTTTCCGACAGCTTCAGTTTCACGCCTTTGGCATCCGTGTGAGCCTTGACGCGCACCGAATCGTTCAGCGTGTTATAGGCGTTCACGAACAGGCTCGGGCTCTTACCCATGGTGACGGTGCCGGCTATCAGCCTGGAATCGGACAGCCGGAGCGACCCGGCCTCGACGGGATAGAACTGCGCCAGCGACTCGGGCGTACCGAGCACGTTGCCCACGATGCGTATCACCTCGCGGCGCCCGTTGTCGAAGCGCACCTTGATGGTCTTGTCGAACCGGCCCGGACGTCCTGCGGGATCGTAGGTAAAGGTGATGACGGCCGTATCTCCGGGCATCACAGGGTCCTGGGGATATGTGGCGCCGGTGCAGCCGCAGCTGGGCTTGGCGTCCAGCACGTTCACGGCCTCGGTGCCGGTGTTGACGAAGCGTGCCTGACCTGTCTTGGGACCCGCGGCCTCCTTCATCAGCCCGAAATCATACTTGGTCTCGAGCCAACGCACCTCGCCGGCGGCGTTCGCCACGACCAACGCCGCGAACGCCAGCGATATTACACTTCCTGATATTGTCCTCACCGCTTGTTGGGATTTACTACACCTTTAATATATATGCGGGCCTTCTTGGGCTTGCCGTTGGTCTTGACGGTCACGGCCTTAGTGAAACCGCCGGGACGCCCCAGCGGATTGTAGGTCACCTTTATCACGCCCTTCTTGCCGGGCTGGATGGGAGTGGCCGGGAATTCGGGAGTGGTGCACCCGCACTCGGCGGTGGCGTCCACTATCACCAACGGCTTGTCGCCCGTGTTGGTGAACTCGAACTGATGCGACACCACGCCTTTGGTCTCGGCGATGGTGCCGAAATTGTAAGTGGTTTCCGCAAACGTGATCGCGGCGGGACCCTTTTTCTTAGCCTCGGCCTGCAAACCGGTCATTATCAGCGCAATGGCCAACAATGCCCAATATGTTATCCTTTTCATCTTCTTTTTATCTGTTAAATTAGAATACAAAAATACAAATTTTTTTGCTAACTTTGCGCGCAAACTCCACAAAGAGCCTTTCCATACTATATCTCAGTATAAAAACATTCGGGAACGCTTATTGGTTAGATAAGAAAAGATTCCAACGGTTTATCAGGCCGTGTGGCAGATCGGGCAAAACCCAACTTAGACGTTGATGAAGAAATTAATGATAGTTGAGTCACCGCACAAGGCGGAGACGATAGGCAAATTCTTAGGCTCGGACTTCACGGTGATGTCGAGCAAAGGCCATATACGTGACTTGCAGAAGCGGGGCATGAGCATAGACATAGACGATGACTTCAAGCCCGTGTACGAGATACCGGACGACAAGAAGGAACTGGTGCGTCAGCTCAAGGCCGCCACAAAGAAAGCCGACATGGTATATCTGGCAAGCGATGAGGACCGCGAGGGAGAGGCCATAGCCTGGCACCTGTCGGAGGTGCTGGGACTCGACCCCACCGATTCGCGGCGCATCGTATTCCACGAAATCACCAAGCCGGCCGTGCTGAAGGCTCTGGAGAATCCGCGCGGCATCGACATAGACCGTGTCAACGCCCAGCAGGCGCGCCGTGTGCTGGACCGCATCGTAGGCTTCGAGCTGAGTCCCGTGCTGTGGAAGAAGATAAAGCCGGCCCTGTCGGCCGGCCGCGTGCAGAGCGTCACCACGCGCCTGGTGTGCGAGCGCGAGAAGGAGATTCGCGATTTCACGCCGGAGCCTTTCTATCGCATCAACGCCCGTTTCCTCACGGCCGGCCACGCCGTGCTGAAGGCCGAGGGCGCACGACGTCTAAAGTCGGACGACGAAGCGCGGCACTTCCTGACGGAATGTGCCGGCAGGCAGTTCCGCGTCTCGGCCATACAGGTCAAGCCCGTCACCCGCAAGCCGATGCCTCCTTTCACCACCTCGACGCTGCAGCAGGATGCCGGACGCCGGCTCGGCTTCTCGGTCAGCACCACCATGCGCGTGGCCCAGAAGCTGTACGAGGAGGGACTCATCACATATATGCGTACCGACTCCACCAATCTGTCGGAACTGGCATTGGCCGACATAGCCAAGGCCATAACCGAGGATTACGGCCAGCCATATCTGCACACACGCCGCTATCACACGAAGGCGAAAGGTGCCCAGGAGGCCCACGAGGCCATCCGCCCCACCTATATCTCACGGCGCACCATCAGCGGGACGCCTCAGGAACAGAAACTCTACGACCTGATCTGGAAACGCGCCGTAGCCTCGCAGATGAGCGATGCCTCGCTGGAGAAAACCAACGTGGACATCAATATGGCCGGCACGCCGTCTGATTCCGAAGCTCTGTTCCGCGCCGAGGGGGAGACCCTGAAGTTCGAGGGCTTCATGCGCGCTTACGGCATAGAGACTTCCGACGATCCGAGCGACAACAACCCGCAGGGCGACGTGATACTCCCCCCTCTCGCTGTGGGCGACATCCTCGAATACGATAACATCACGGCCACCGAACGCTTCACCCAGGCGCCCCCGCGTTATACCGAGCCTACGCTGGTCAAGAAGATGGAGGACCTGGACATAGGGCGTCCCTCCACTTACGCCTCGACCGTTTCCACAATCCAGGCCCGCGGGTACGTGGAGCATGGCGACAACGAAGGCACTCCGCGCGAATACCATAAGCTGACGCTGTCGAAGGACAAGGTCACGGACCAGGTACTGACTGAAAACACAGGTTCCAACCGCGGCAAACTCGTGCCCACCGACGTCGGCATGATCGTCAACGATTTCCTGGCGGAATATTTCCCTGAGATCATGGACTATAACTTCACGGCCAAGGTTGAGGAACGCTTCGACGACATAGCGCAGGGCAAGCTGCCGTGGCAGGAGGAGATCAACGAGTTCTACGGTTCGTTCCATCCGCTGATAGACAAGGTGAACAGCATGCGCAGCGAGACCAAAGTTGGCGAGCGTGTCTTAGGCACCGATCCGGCCACAGGCAAACGCGTATCGGCCAAGGTGGGCCGTTTCGGTCCCGTAATCCAGATAGGCGAGGCCACCGACGACGAGAAACCGCGCTTCGCCAGTCTGCAGGAGGGCCAGAGCCTCGGCACCATCACACTTGAGGAGGCACTGAAGCTGTTCGACCTCCCCCGCCAGCTCGGCACGTTCGAGGAGAAGCCGGTCAGCGCGGCCATCGGTCGTTTCGGCCCTTACGTGCACTTCGACAAGATGTTCGCTTCCATCCCTAAGGACATGTCGCCCCACACCATCACGCTCGACGAGGCCATAGCGCTGATCAAGGAGAAGCGCGAGAAGGAGGCCAACAAGTTGATAAAGACCTTCGACGAGCTTCCCGGCGTGGAGGTGCTGAACGGCCGCTTCGGCCCCTACATCGCATTCAAGAAACCGGGCGACCGCAAGGCCACCAACTACAAGATTCCCAAGGGCACCGACCCCAAGGCGCTGACCGTGGAAGAAGTCAACAAACTCATGGCCGACCAGGACGCCGCCCCCAAACCCGCGAAGCGAACCACACGCAAGAAATCATAACGGCATAACAGCCTTACCAACCATCGGAGAGTGTATTTGTTATTACAATGAATACACTCTCTTTGTATATTCAAAGGGATAACAAATCCACTATACTGGAATGGTCAGGAAGGTTACGAAAATAGTGCTGTGGACGGTGGCCGGCATCGTGCTGCTGGCTGCCATACTGGCGGGCGTGGGCGCGTGGATGCTCACGCCCTCCCGGCTGACCGGGCTGGTGAACCGCGAGCTTTCCAAGCGGCTCAACGCCGATGTCACCGCCCACAATGTGCGTCTCGACCTTTTCTCGACATATCCGATAGCCCGCATCAGCATCGACTCTCTGACCGTAGCCTGCCACCCGGACAGCGTCAGGACCGCCGACGGCAGGATTATGGCCGATGCGCGCCAACTGCTCAAGACCGGTGCCGTCACCGCGCGCCTGGATGTCAGGAAGCTGTTGCACAAGGACATCGACCTGCAGTATGCCGGCGTGGACTCGATGCGCCTCAACCTGGTGCGGTTCTCCCCCGCGCGCTCCAACTGGAACATCCTCCCGGCAAAGATAAAGCCCGTCAAAGACATCTCGTTCACGTTCGACACGCTGAACCTGACGCACGGCGCGGTCCGTTTCCACGACATGGTCTCGGCCACGGATGTGTCATTGGCCATCGACCCCGAGGCATCCATACTGCCGCAAAGTTCCGATTCATACCATTCACGCATCCCGGCCAAGGCTTCGGTCAGCATGAAGGGCCGGAAATACCTCACCGACCTTCCGTTGCTGTTGGAGGGCGACACAAAGCTGACCTTCACACCCTTGACGCTTTCGACTAAGGACTTTTCCGTTAAATCAGGCGACATCACCGGCTTCGTCATCCTGGACATGAGCATGAATCCGGAGATCCGCATCAATGCTTTCGACTGGAAGCTTTCTCCCTTCGGCGTCGGCGAGCTGCTGAAGCTGATTCCCGCCTCTGCGGCGCCCTGGCTATCCGGTCTTCGCGCCGAAGCTCCGATCAGCGGTAGCGTCACGCTGACGGAACCTTATACCGTCAGAAAAGGCACGTGGCCTACCCTGACGGCTCAGGTTGTACTGCCCCACGGATCGTTGCGCTACGACAATCCGCAATACGGCACCTACAGTTTCGACGACCTGGCGGTCAATAGCATATTCCATCTTGACGGCTCCCATCCCGCGGCCTCGTCGCTGCGGCTGAAAGAACTGTATATCCGTGGCGAGGACATGGATGTGCTGGCACAGGCGGACGTACGGGCCATAGGCGCCGATCCTGAAGTTCAAGGCACGTTAAGGGGCGACATCTCACTGACGCGGCTGGGCCATGTCCTCCCCTATCTGCAAGGCTTCAACCTGCGGGGCAAGGTCACCTCGGACACCCATATCGGCTTCAGGATGTCGGACATCAGGCGCGGGCAGCTTGACAGGATGCTTGTTGAGGGCAATGCAAACCTACACGGACTTCAGATCGAGAACGTCGGCGACGTCGACCGTATCGCCGCCGGCAATATGTCGGTGAAGTTTCTCGGCCAAGCCCGGAGCGCCACAGCTAAGGCAGTGCGCGGCTCGCTGTTCGACTTCGATGCCGTGGTAGACAGGTTCTCCGTTCTGGCGGCGGGATGCAAGGCCGTTGCCTCGTCTGTAAGCCTTTCGACCACAGTAAGCGACCCCGGCACCGCCACGGCCACAAACCTGCCGAATGACGTACCGTTCAATATCAACCTGCGGGCTGCCATGCTGAGCATCGGTGACCCTAACGACACGATACGCGTCCATCTGGGCGATGCCGAGGTAAGCAGCGTCATATCGGCCAGAATGCTCGAGAACATGCAGGCCGACCTGTACGACGTGCGCATCAAGGGCGCGTCACTATCCTACTCCGGCCAGGGGACTTCGCTGGGGGTCAGCGGCGTCGACGCACGACTTCGTGCCGAACGTTCCAACTCAATTCCGCAGGCTTCTCCGTTCGTGACGCCGGCCAAGTGGAATGCCGACAGCCGCTCGTTGGCCGTTTTGCGGCATTCGCCGCAGATGCTGACCGTGCAGCAGTCTCCGGCGCTGACATCGGTAATGAACAACTGGCTCCTATCCCTCCGTGTCAAGGGGAAGCAGGCCTCGGTCTACACCGACGCCTTCCCGATAGAGAATCACATCAGTAATCTGGACATAAGCGCCAACACCGACACCGTCACCATACATAGTCTGAAGTCGCGCATCGGCTCCACTGTGGCCGCCGTATCGGGTCGTGTCACGAATCTGCGGCAGTTCCTCACTTCGGCGCAACCTGCACCGCTCGCCATGTCGATCAACGCCGATGTAGACACACTGCAGCTTAACCAGCTGGCAGCCGCTTACGTGAAGGGTTACGAGATGAAGCATGGGCCGGGATCGTTTGCAAAACTGTTGCAAAACACCGCCATTACCCCCGGCGATTCCGTCGCCTTCATGATACCGCGCAACATCGAGGCCGACATCCGTTCCACAGTGAACGTAATGGAATGTCTCGATATGCCCGCAACCGGCATTACGGCGAATATCCGCGCCGCCGGCGGCAAGGTCGAGCTGCCATCCTTCTCGGCATCCACCGCGTTCATGAACATTTCGGGCAATGCAGGTTACGACACGCATGATATTCAGAACATCGCGGCCAATGTCGCGCTCGGCATGAACGACCTTGAACTGTCGCGGCTTTACACCGCGTTCCCGGCGCTGACGGAGAAAGTTCCTGAAATTAAGAATCTGACCGGCCGCTTCGATATAGCCGCCGACATGCGCGTGCCGCTGTTTCCCACCATGTATGTCATGACGCCGGCATTGCGTGCCGGTCTGCGCATACAGGCCGACGATCTGTATCTGAACCAGGACCGCGAGATACGGCGCATTACGCATCTGATGATGATACACAGCAGCGACCCGCTGCATATCGCCGATCTGGACATCCGGGCATCGGTGTTCGACAACATGGTGATGCTGCATCCCTTCGACCTGAATCTGGACAGATACAAGTTGCGCGTGGCCGGGCTCAACAACTTCAACGGCAGGATGTTCTACCACGTGGGCGTCAAGGACTGGCCGCTGATGTTTCCGTTCGGCGTCAACGTCAAGGGGACGTTCAGTCATCCGGAGATCCGGCTCGGCAGCTCCACCTGGAAGGACATCGACGCCACCGAAATCTCAGGCGACATAATGTCCGGCATGCGCCTCAACGTGGCTCACCGGCTGCGCCATTACTTCTACATCCTGCTCGACCGCGCAGCCCGCGCCGATCAGCCTAAATAAAAATCTTTAATGCAAGCGGAGTAAAAAAATTTGGTGAATTTCAAAAAAATAGCTAACTTTGCAGTCGCAAACAAAAATCGGGGTGTAGCACAGTTGGTTAGCGCGCTACGTTCGGGACGTAGAGGTCGGGCGTTCGAGTCGCCTCACCCCGACAGAGAAGCCGGAGCTCCCTCCGGCTTTTCTTATTTTTAACAAGAGCGGCAACAATCTGTCATTCCGACATAAAACATATCACGGCCATGAGCGAATTTAAAAGAACACTGATCACTACGGCCCTCCCTTACGCCAACGGGCCTGTACACATAGGACACCTGGCGGGCGTGTACGTTCCCGCCGACATCTACGCGCGCTATATGCGTCTGCAGGGACGCGACGTGCTTCTGATCGGAGGCAGCGACGAACACGGCGTGCCCATCACCATCAAGGCCCGCAAGGAGGGCGTGACGCCCCAGGACATCGTGGACCGCTACCACACGCTGATACGCGACTCTTTCAAGGAATTCGGCATCTCGTTCGACGTCTACGGCCGCACCACCAGCGACACGCATCGCCGCACGGCGTCCGATTTCTTCCGCAAGCTTTACGACAAGGGGGAGTTCGTGGAGAAGACCTCCATGCAGCTCTACGACCCCGAGGCCAAGCAGTTCCTGGCCGACCGCTACGTGACGGGCAAGTGCCCCCACTGCGGCGCGGAGGGTGCATACGGCGACCAGTGCGAGGCCTGCGGAACGTCGCTTAATGCCACCGACCTGATCAATCCCAAGTCAGCCATCACAGGCGCCGAGCCGGTGCTGCGCGAGACCACGCATTTCTACCTCCCCCTCGACAAATGGCAGAGCCGCCTGGAGGACTGGATCCTCAATGGCCACAAGGAGTGGAAGACCAACGTATACGGCCAGTGCAAGTCCTGGCTCGACATGGGCCTGCAGCCCCGTGCCGTGAGCCGCGACCTCGACTGGGGCATCCCCGTGCCCGTGGAGGGCGCCGAGGGCAAGGTGCTGTACGTATGGTTCGACGCCCCCATCGGCTACATCTCCAACACCATCGACCTCGTTGGCGACGACTACAACAAGTGGTGGAAGGATCCCGAGACGCGCATGATTCACTTCATCGGCAAGGACAACATCGTGTTCCACTGCATCGTGTTCCCCTCGATGCTGATGGCCGAGGGTTCGTACAACCTGCCCGACAACGTGCCGGCCAACGAGTTCCTGAATCTGGAGGACGACAAGATCTCAACCTCGCGCAACTGGGCCGTATGGCTGCACGAGTATCTGCGTGACTTCCCCGGCAAGCAGGACACACTGCGCTACACGCTGACCGCAAACGCGCCGGAGACCAAGGACAACAACTTCACATGGCGCGACTTCCAGGCCCGCAACAACAACGAGCTGGTGGCCATCTTAGGCAACTTCGTGAACCGCGCCGTGGTGCTGGACCATAAGTATTTCGACGGCAAGGTACCGGCCATAGAGGGCGGGCTGACCGATGTGGACCGCGAGGTATTGGCCGAGGTCAAGGCTGCCGTGGAGGCCACTACGGCCGACATCGAGAACTTCAAGTTCCGCGAGGCTCTGCGCCAGGCCATGAACGTGGCCCGCGCCGGCAACAAGTATCTGGCCGACACCGAGCCCTGGAAAGTATGGAAGACCGACCCGCAGCGCGTGGCCACCATCCTGAACGTATCGTTGCAGATTTGCGCCACCATCGCCGTGGTGTTCGAGCCGTTCCTCCCCTTCATGAGCGGGAAGCTGACCCACATGCTGGGCCTGGACAAGCTCAGCTGGGATATGGCCGGACGCGACAACCTGCTGGCCGCAGGACACGTCATCGGCAAGCCGGAGATCCTGTTCGAGAAGATCGACGACGAGGCCATCACGGCTCAGACCGACCGTCTGGCCCGCATCAAGGAGGAGAACAAGCTGGCAGGCTGGGCTCCCGAAGCCGTTAAGTCTGAATGCAGCTTCGACGACTTCGAGAAGGTAGACATCCGCGTAGGCAAGGTTCTGGAATGCGAGAAAGTGAAGAAGTCGAAGAAACTGCTGAAGTTCAAGATCGACGACGGCATGGGCGGCCGCACCATCCTGAGCGGCATCGCCGGCAGCTATCCCGAGCCGGAAAAGCTTGTGGGCATGGAGGTGCTGTTCATCGCCAACTTCGCCCCGCGCAACATGATGGGCCACGAGAGCCAGGGCATGATTCTGAGCGCCGTCAACCCCGACGGCTCGCTGACGCTCTGCTCCCCCTCGTCCGACGTCGCCCCCGGCGCCCAGGTCGGCTAACCCAATCAACACCACCGCAATAATACATAACGCGCCCGACACGTTCCCATACGTGCCGGGCGTGCTGTTTATGTCCCGCAGCGACTGGAGTGGCGGTGTCCACACCGCCAACACCACACATCACAAATGTTTGGATTTTTACAAAATCCGACATTTTAATTGTTTGGATTTTTACAAAAATCGGCATTTTAATTGTTTGGAAAATTACAAATCACTATCTTTGCAAAGATTTAAACAGTTATCATCATGTATTATACCAGACTGATTGACAAACATCTTGCAGATTGGGCCGCAGGCACACGGCATAAACCCTTATTGCTGCGCGGTGCCAGACAAGTCGGGAAGTCTACGGCAGTGCGACATCTCGGTGAATCTTTTGCCAGTTATGTCGAAATCAATTTTGAAAAAAATCCTGAGTTCAAAGCATTATTCGACGAGAATCTGGATGTGAACCGCATTACGTCTCAATTAGAAGCCTTGACAGGGAAAGAAATCTCGGCGGGTAAGACATTATTGTTCCTCGATGAAATCCAGAATTGTCCCAATGCCATCATGTCACTTCGCTTTTTCAAGGAAGATATGCCGGATCTGCATGTCATAGCGGCCGGTTCACTTCTGGAATTCGCGCTTGATGAATTGCCGACTTACGGCGTGGGACGCATACATTCCCTGTTCATGTACCCGATGACTTTCGATGAGTTCCTTTATGCCAACGGAGAAAAAAAGCTGATAGACGAGCGGGATAAGGCCTCATCAGACCATCCTCTGCCCGAACCCCTACACGACAGGTTATCCTCGCTGTTCAGAACATATATATTGGTGGGAGGCATGCCGGAAGCCGTCGCCATGTGGGCGGAAACTCATAATTATCTGGAATGTCAGAAGGTTCAGGACGACATTATCATAAGCTATGAGGATGATTTTCCGAAATATAGGCGGAAGGTTAATCCGCAGCTGTTACGGCTCACCATGCGCAGCGCTGCCGTACAATGCACTAAAAAGTTCGTGTACGCAGAAGTTGGAGGGGGATACCGAACCGAGGAAGTGAAGAAAGCGCTTGATATGCTCATCATGGCCGGGATATGTATTCCGGTGATCAAAACAGCGGCCAACGGTCTTCCGTTGGGGAGTGAATCGGATAATTCAGTAAAGAAAATACTGATGCTTGACTCAGGGCTGATGCTGCGCCTGCTGAATATGACTCTCGGTGACATATCAGAACTGACATCAATGATTCTGACATCAAGCGCGGCGGATCTGGTGAACAAAGGGGCCGTAACAGAAATGATTGCAGGACTGGAATTGATGCGTTATAAAACACCGGACATCAGGCAGGAGCTGTATTACTGGATACGGGAAGCCAAAAACTCGCAAGCCGAGATTGACTACGTCAGCACTCTCCGACTTAAGGTTCTGCCGATTGAAGTCAAGGCCGGCAGTCGGGGCGGAATGAAAAGCCTGTGGATTTTCATGAGAGAGAAAAAACTTGACCGGGCGGTAAGATGCTCGATGGAGAATTTCGGGGAATTCAATTACATTGACAATGACGCTGAAGATGCCGTTCGTCACGTGACTGTCTGTCCCATATATGCCATTTCCATGATGTCGAAATTATTAGGCGCCATCAAATAAAATTTGGAATTATGTTGCAAAAACATTATGTTTGCGGAACATAATCTTATATTTCTGAGTATGGACAGGATACCGAATGCGTTGGCGGAGTTTTTCAGCCGCCGCGCCACAGTGAGAAGATATACCGGCGAGACACCGTCGCGTGAACTGATAGACAGCATCCTGGAGGCGGCCATGCGCGCCCCCACGACGGGTAACATGCAGCTGTACAGCGTCGTCGAGACCCGCGACGCGGAGATGCGCCGCCGTCTGGCCGAGCTGCATTTCAACCAGCCGGCTGCCTCCGGCGCGCCGCTGATGCTGACGTTCTGCGCCGACTACTACCGCTTCACACGCTGGTGCGAGGTGTCGGACGCCGATGCGGGCTACGACAATTTCCTGTCGTTCACATCGGCCATGATGGACGCAGTGATACTGACACAGCAGTTCGTCACGTTGGTCGAACTATGCGGCCTCGGCACATGCTATCTCGGCACGTGCCTGTACAACGCGCCGGAGATTGCCGAGTTGCTTAAATTGCCGCGCCTCACGGTCCCCGTGGCGTGCATATCGGTGGGCTATCCCGCCGAACAACCTGAACCCACGGAACGCCTCGCGCTTGACGGCGTACTCTACCACGAAACATATCCCGAACTCACGGATGCCGACATCGTGGAGATATACAAGGCCAAGGATGACTTCGCCCCGAACGCTAAGTTCGTGGCCGAAAACGGCAAGAATACACTTGCGCAGGTATTCACCGACGTGCGCTATCCCCGCGCCATGAACGAATCAGTCTCCGCCAAGATCCTCGCCTTCCTCCGCCGGCAAGGATTCTAATCCAAATTTTATTGGATTATCCAGCCGTCGATGTTGCGGGTGTCGGGCGAGATATTTACTCCGACCTTCACTATACGTTTAGGGTTCAGAGAGTTCTCGTAAGGAAGAGCGTATTCCTTTTCGTCAATCTGCTCCAGAGCCTTCTCGGGAGTGGAGCCATACTTGAATTCCAGTATATAGATGGCCTTGGTGCCGTCCAGCACCATGTCGATGCGTCCGCGCGACGTACGCCGCTCCACGTCCACATTCAGCCCTACCAGGCGACCTATTATAAGGATATCCTTTTGCCACTGCGTCTCCTTGTCGGTATAAGGCAGATAGGGAACGCCTGCCAGAAACGACTGCATCTCATGCAGGAAGCCGTCGATATCATCATGCCTGATGGAACGTCTCAGAGAATGGACAAAATTGTTGGTTCCCATCGCATCCTGTTTCTTCAGGCTGCGCAACAGACTATTGAAAAATCCTCGACGCACTTCGACATTGGGGTAACCTAAGGTAAATTCTTCATACTCCTGATCATAATCCTTGATGGTAAGATATCCTGTGTAGTAGCAGGTCAAGGCAAGGTTATCGCCTAATACGTCACCGCTGTCCAGATCGGAAACCGACACCACGGTCCCTTCCAGATCCGGCTTGCCCCAGTCATTGCGCAGGAATTCATTTACAAGTCGCGTAGGAGTTCCGGAATGGAACCAGTAGTCCCTGATAGACCTGTCGAACAGAGCGTTAGCCAGGTTGAAAGGATTATATACATCTATCAGTTTCTGCGAGAAATGATACCCGTCGTAATGATTCTTAAGTTCTGCAAGCGCCTCCTCCGAGGACATCTCCATATCCTCGGCCAGCCTATCTATTCCCTCCTTGAAATTATCCAGTAGTTCCTGAGTGGTGATGCCGCATATTGCCGAATAATCCGGATGCAGCGATATATCCTTAAGGTTGTTGAGGCCGCTGAACACGTTGATCTGTCCGATCTTGCCCACACCGGTCAGGAACACGAACTTAAGATTGTCCTCGTTCGCCTTCATCACGCGGTAGAAGTCATGCAGGGTCTTGCGGTTTGCAGCCTCAAGTTCCGGATTATCGTGGGAGTCAACAATGGGGCTGTCATACTCATCTATAAGTATCACCACCTGCCGGCCCGTCTTTTCGTAGATGTCATGGATTATCTTGTCGAAACGCCAGTCGGGAGTCTGGTCCGGATGCGAGGTGCCGTATTCCTTCTCCCAGGCATCTACTATCTTCCCGAGAAATCTCGTCAGGTCACCCGGTTCATTATAGCCTCCGCGGGTAAAGTCCAATCGAAGCACAGGGTACTGTATCCATTCCTCCGGTTCCAATCGGTCGATTGCCAGGCCCTGAAACAGTTCACGCTCTCCACGGAAATAAGATTCCATCGTGGAGATCATCAGGCTTTTGCCGAACCGACGCGGGCGACTCAGAAAAAAATATTTTCCGAGCGAGACCAGCTGATGGATATACATAGTCTTGTCGACATACAGGAAACCACCTTTTCTAATCTCGCGAAAACTCGCCATGCCTACCGGATACTTAACCATAACTGTGCGTATTGTGAATCAGTTTACAAAAATAGCAATTACCTGTCAAAAACGCAAATAACGCTCCTACACTATCAGCTTGACGTGGCCGTGGGCGTTGATGCGGTAGGAGCTGGTTACGCCTGTCGCAAGGTCGGTCACCTTGAACACGTCGGTATCGCAGTCGTCGGCGCCCAACGCCTCGGCGGCTGCCTGTATGGCCTGCTCGATGTCGCGGAATCCCGTGCCTTCGTACCGTTCCTTGCGGTCGTCGGAATGCACCAGCACTACTTCGACCTTATCTTCTGTTCTTAGTCTGTTAGTTTCCATATCGTTATCAGTTTATATAGTTTAAAGAGTTGAAAAAGTTAAGATAAATGTGCTGTCATCGGATAGTCTACACTATCATCTTAACTTTCTAAACTTTGTCAATTTTATTAACTGGCCGCCGGTTCACACTCCCTTTGGAAGTGGTCTGTCGGGCTTTGAGATGGGGATGTTGAGGTGGGTATATAACGCGTTGGGAATCATGCGCCACAGGCCCACCACGATGTTCCAGCGCCAGTCTATCACGGCCACGCGACGTTTGCGGACAATGGCTTTCAGTATCAACGGCACGGCATAATCCAGGGTCATGGTCATGGGATACTTACAGTTCGGCTCCAGCAGCGGCGTACGTATCCAGCCCGGGCGGATGTCGGTGAACGTGATGCCGGCCGCCGAATTGTTGCTGAGCTGTTCCAGGGCCACCAGCCATTTCTGGCAGCCTGCCTTCGAGGCGGAATAGGCCGACAGACGTCCGATGCCGTTGGTGCCGGCCACCGAAGTCACGGCCGCTATCTGTCCCTTGATGCCGTTCAGCCTGAAATAACGGTAGGCCGCGCATATACACCGCACGAAGCCTACTGTGTTGGTCTCGAATATGGCCGTCTCCCTGACCGGGTCAAGCACCATGTTCTCATATCCGATGCCGGCGACATGGAAATATATGTCCATGCCTCCCAGCCTGGTTATCAGCTCGTTCAATTTATCCGGCGCATCAGGTTTCGTGACGTCTATCGCCATATACTCCACCGTGTCGGGGTATTTTTCCTTGAGCGCGGCCATCGGTTCCGTGTGACGCGCGGCCATCCCTACCTTCACGCCACGGCTGGCCAGTGCCTCGGCACATGCCAGGCCGATGCCCGACGAGGCACCCATTATCACTATTTTCTTCATATTTATGTTTATTTTGTTTTCTTTATGTCCAGAGTTTTGTTTACTTTTGTAAGAAACTGTTTAAATTTATTTTCAATGGATTTTGAGAAGATTTTTGAGATGTTTTCGCAAGTTGAGAAAGGAGAAACCTTTCGGTTGCGACTGCCGAAACTTGGCGAAAACAGCCAAAAAGATTCTTAAAAGCCATTGAAAGAATCCATATAAAAAATTATTCGTAATAAATTTAAACAGTTTCTAAGGGACAAAGCCCTCTATGGAGTTAACAACACGGGCGGTTATACTGTTTTTAACCGAAACGCAAAGATAGTTAATTATAAACGGATATAAGTCATGGCAAAGAAGAAACTGGTAGTGTCCACGGGAGCCGGAGTGAGCGCGGAGAGCGGCATCAGCACATTCCGCGACGCGGGTGGATTATGGGAAAACTATCCGGTGATGCAGGTGGCGTCGGCCGAAGGGTTCCGCCGCGATCCGGAACTGGTGCACGAATTCTACAACGCACGCCGGCGCGACTTGCTGAAAGCCGAGCCCAACGCGGCCCACAAGGCCCTGGCCGAGCTGGAGAAGGATTATGACGTGTACATCATCACGCAGAATGTCGACGACCTGCACGAGCGCGCCGGTTCGACCCACGTGCTGCATCTGCACGGCGAGCTGATGAAGATGCGTTCCGTCACCAATCCCGATTATATCGAGCCGCTGAGCATCGAACACCTGGAGACCACTCCGGCCACGCGCGGCAGGAACGGCGACCCGATGCGTCCCCACATCGTGTTCTTCAACGAGCCGGTGCCAAACATCGACAAGGCCATCCGTCTGGCGCAGGAGGCCGACATATTCGTGGTGATAGGCACCTCGCTGGTGGTGTATCCCGCCGCAGGACTGATCAACTGCGTGCGTCCCGGCACACCGATCTACTACATCGACCCCAACCCCGCCGACGTCAGCGGCATACCCGACGTGACGGTAATTAAAGAACCCGCCACCAAAGGAATGGAAATCCTGGCCCGCAAGCTGGAAGACGACAAATAGTTGATAAAGTTTAGAAAGTTTAAAGAGTCAAGATAAATCCCTTCCGATTGCGTTTCGGAGGGGATTTTTGCATAAGTGCAAAAAAATATTTTAAAAGATGCGGTTTTCTCGGAAATCTTTTTTACCTTTGTAGGTGAGTCCCGGCAAGGGTGACATAGGGAGTCGCCCCGCACCGGATTAACGCGTGCCATAAAGACACACAAAACACTCTAACCTTAGAATCATGGCAAAAATCAGAGGAGCAATTACGGTCAACACAGCGCGTTGCAAAGGATGCAACCTGTGCGTGGTGGCATGTCCCACCAAGACGCTGGCCCTACAGCCCAACGAAGTGAACGACCGTGGGTATCATTTCGCCTATATGGCGGAGCCCGAGAAATGCACGGGCTGCTGTTCGTGCGCCTGGGTATGTCCCGACGCATGCATCGAAGTTTACAGAGTCAAAGTGGAAGACTAAGGCTGGCTCTTGATTCCGCTAAATCAGAAAAACACTCTACGAATATGAAAGAAGAGATAAGGCTCATGAAGGGCAACGAAGCGATAGCGCATGCCGCTATACGCTACGGATGCGACGGATATTTCGGCTATCCCATCACCCCGCAGTCGGAGGTGCTGGAGACTCTTGAGGAGCTGATGCCGTGGGAGACCACGGGCATGGTGGTCCTGCAGGCCGAATCGGAAGTGGCAGCCATCAATATGGTGTACGGCGGCGCCGCCACAGGCAAGGCCGTGATGACCAGCTCCTCGTCGCCGGGCGTCAGCCTGAAACAGGAGGGTATTTCCTATATCGCCGCGGCCTCGCTGCCGGCACTGATACTGAACGTGATGCGCGGAGGCCCCGGCCTCGGCACCATCCAGCCCAGCCAGGCCGACTATTTCCAGGCCACCAAGGGAGGCGGACACGGCGACTATCACCTGATAGTCCTGGCTCCCTCCACGGTGCAGGAGATGGTGGACTTCGTAGGACTCGGCTTTGACCTGGCGTTCAAATACACCAACCCCTGCATGATCCTGGCCGACGGCATCGTGGGCCAGATGATGGAGAAGGTCGTATTGCCCGAACCGCGTCCCCGCCGCACCGACGAAGAAATTCGCAAGCAGTGCCCCTGGGCAGCCAACGGCAGACTCGGCGGCCGCAAACGCAACGTCATAACCAGCCTGGAGCTGGAGCCCGCCAAGATGGAGGTGATCAACCACCAGCTGCAGGAGCGTTACCGCACCATCGAGCAGAACGAGACCCGCTGGGAGGAAATCGACGTGGAAGGCGCCGACTATCTGATCGTCGCTTTCGGCTCCATAGCGCGCATATCCGACAAGGCCCGCGAGATAGCGGCCGAGGAGGGCATCAAGGTCGGCATCGTACGCCCCATCACCCTCTGGCCCTTCCCCACCGAGGCCGTGGCCCGCGCCGCACAGGGCAAGAAGGGAATTCTCGTGGTCGAGCTCAACGCCGGCCAGATGATAGAGGATGTGCGCCTCGCCGTGCACGACTCCCTGCCCGTCGAGCACTTCGGCCGCCTCGGCGGAATCATCCCAAGCCCCGAGGAAGTGGTGAACGCGCTCAAAGAAAAAATCATCAACCGTTAACATCGTGCCTCTATGGAAATCACTGATATAATCAAAGAAGAAAACAAGGTATACAGCAAGCCTGAGCTTCTGGAAGAGGTGCACATGCACTATTGCCCGGGCTGCAGCCACGGTGTGGTGCACAAGATACTGGCGGAAGTGATCGCCGAGATGGGCCTCACCGAGAAAGTGGTGGGCGTCTCCCCCGTGGGATGCGCCGTGTTCGCCTACAACTATCTTGACGTCGACTGGATCGAGGCCGCCCACGGCCGCGCACCGGCAGTAGCCACCGCCGCCTCGCGCCTCTGGCCCGAGAACGTGCTGTTCACCTATCAGGGCGACGGCGACATGTCGGCCATCGGCACCGCCGAGTCCATCCACGCCGCCAACCGCGGCGAGAACATCGTAATGATATTCGTCAACAACGCCATCTACGGCATGACCGGCGGACAGATGGCCCCCACCAC